>ERZ773083.788-NODE-788-length-24066-cov-3.551081_pt1 | contig 24066 bp, 19 predicted proteins | sample MGYA00511465_ERZ773083 | MGnify/ENA primary metagenome ERZ773083 (study PRJEB29015, sample SAMEA2738001) | human oral metagenome | biome: human oral; feature: human-associated habitat; material: dental | place: China | collected 2060 ... | reverse complement strand
AATTTCGCACAGAAGGAAGGCAACCGCTAAAAATATTTTTAATGCGGTTGCCCTGATACTCTTAGATTTTGAGCTTTTTGTAGGTTTCTTCGAGCGGGTGTACTGCTCCACCGAATTTCGGGAAGCTCGGCACGGCATCACCTGATTTTCGCGGAATCAAATGTATATGCAGGTGAAAGACCGTCTGCCCTGCACATTGATTATTTGCATTGAGCATATTGACACCCTCGTATCCGCAGTCAGTCACGCAATGGTTGGCGACCTTTTTTACCGTATCCATTACATGATGGAGCGTTGCTTCATCCGCATCCAAGATATTTGTAACATGTTTTTTGGGGACGACCAGCATGTGACCGTCAACATCTTTTGCAATATCCATAAAGACAATTGTGTATTCATCTTCATAGACTTTCATGCACGGAATTTCGCCTTTAATAATCTTACAAAAAATACAATCATCCATCGTTAGCTCCTGTTATTTATTGTAAGAGGAAACCTCTTTGCCGTCAATCATACGTCTTGAACAGTCTCTTTATTTTGCGGGGATATGCTCCAAAATGTCTGATGAGGTTACCCTCTTATCCAGCTTGACTGATTTTTTCTTTTATGTTAGCGTTTCGCCATGAACGACATCACAATGCCGCAATTGTTGCAACAAATTACAAAAAAATATCCGAATATTGCCGCTCAGTATTCCAAGAATGAGCAAGGCGATTTTAATCCGCTCTCCTACACTGATGTTTTTGATCGGGTATTGAGTTTTGCAGGCGGACTGTTATCCCTCGACATCACGCGGGGAGACAGAGTCGGCCTTATCGCAGATAACAGGAAAGAGTGGTACCATGCCAGCATGGGGATTATGACGATCGGAGCAGCCGATGTTCCGCGCGGCTGTGATGCAACCGAACAGGATTTGATACGTATTTTGTCCTTTGCCGAATGTACGGCTGCTGTCATAGAAAATCGGGATCAATTTATAAAAATTCTGAAAAATCAGCAGCAGTTCCCGCTGCTCAAAACGCTCATTGTGTTTGATCCTTTCGATATTCACGATGAAGAACTCAAAACAAAGGGAGATACTTCCCGCTTTACAATGTACAGCTATGATGAGATTATCGAACGGGGTATGGCATATCGGAAAGAACACCCCGAAGCGGTTGAACAGGAGCTGGAAAAAGGCAGCGATACGGAAGTTGCTACGATCATTTTTACCTCCGGTACGACAGGCGAACCTAAGGGCGTTATGCTGACGCATAAAAACTTTATTGTGCAGCTGGATGACCTTAAAACGAGGGTTATCCTCTATCCCGGCGAAAAGGCCATTGTGGTACTGCCGGTATGGCATAGCTTTGAGCGACTCTGCGAATACGTTATCTTAGCTTCCGCCGCGGGGATGGTGTACTCCAAACCGGTGGGAAGCATCTTGCTTGCAGATATCGCAAAAACCAATCCGGCGCTGTTCCCATCGGTGCCGCGTATCTGGGAGTCCGTCTATACCGGTGTTTTTAAGGCAATGAAGCAGGCAGGCGGTATTAAGCAAAAACTGTTCAACTTCTTTGTCGCGGTAGGCTTGTTCCATGCACACCATGCACGGAATGTTAAAGGGCTTAATCCTCATTTTGTCTCTTATACGAAGATCACCCGTCCTATTATTTCCTTTATACCGTATCTTTTCTCCCTGCCGCTCTACGCGCTGGGTAACGTGCTCGTGTTTAAAAAGATCCGTACCAAACTCGGCACCGGCTTCCGGCAAGGGGTTTCAGGCGGAGGGGCACTACCGCCGAATATCGATGCGTTCTTCTGGGCTATCGGTGTAAGCGTTACCGAAGGCTACGGTTTAACCGAAACGGCACCGGTTGTGTCGGTTCGCCCACTCGGACGCCCCGTATTCGGTACTATCGGGAAGCCGCTGTCATGTACGACGGTAAAGATTGTCGATGACAACGGGAAAGAGCTGCCGGTAGGTCAACTCGGTACCGTAATGATCTGCGGCACCAGCGTTATGAAGGGGTATTACAAGCGGCAGGATTTAACCGATGCGGTCATCGACAAGGACGGTTGGTTCGACAGCGGCGACCTCGGATTAAAAACGCTTGACGGCGAACTTATCCTACGTGGCAGAAAAAAAGATACGATCGTACTACGCGGCGGAGAAAATACCGAGCCGGTACCGATTGAAATGAAGCTGCAGGAATCACCATTCATCGCGCAAGCCGTAGTTCTCGGGCAGGATCAGCGCTTTTTAGGCGCACTCATTGTCGCAGACGAAACCGAGGTTAAAAGCTATGCGGCAGAGCAAGGGATATTGGCAGACTCATTTGAAGACCTGCTGGCAAAACCGGAAATCAAGAAACTTTTTGAGCGACAGATCGCTTCGCTGATAAACCATGAAAACGGCTTTAAACTGTTTGAACGAATCAACCGTTTTGCACTCCTTGCCAAACCTTTTGAAGCAGGCGTAGAACTCTCGGCAAAGCAGGATGTAATGCGCTATAAGATCACGTCGTTATATAGTAATCAAATTGATAGTTTATTCGCTGATTAAATAGAAAGGCTTTTCCATCGCAGCCGCGATCTGTAACGTTAGAGATTGTATCAGCTTCTTTGGCCGAAAACGACCTTCATATTCTATAGTGAGCCTCAATTTCTTGTAAGATATTTAATGAGTACATATCTTTTGCGAGTTTTTCCTTCAAAATATAAAGGTTTTGAAGGAAGCCTTTAGGGATTTCTGTGGTATCACTTTTTCGTATAAGTGAATACAAAAGCTCAATACATTCGGTACATAAATAGGGGTTTGTTTCAGACTGTATAAAAAACACAACTTCCATTATAGCGCTAAAGGCATCTTCTGCAGTAAATGCAGTATCTATTTTATCCCGTGCTTTTGCAAAAAACCATTCATCTTTTTGCAGCTCTGTTTGCCAATTGAGCTGTAAATCTTTAAGCACTTCATTTATTTTCATGTTTATTCCTATATATGCGGTATTATACAGCATATCATTCTTAATTAACATAAGAAATCCAATCATTATACAACAGCGTCATATCTTTTTATTTACGCCATGGTTTATAGAGGTTTTCCTTATAACTTTTTCTCTCTTTTTTCCTTGCATTTTTTCTGTATCCGTTTTACACTACAAAGTACAAGGAGTATGCAAATGACGCAGAAAAAAGTTTTTAAAACGCTGTTTGTTGCATTGGCGGCTGTATTTATGCTGTTCTCGTCGTGTAAAACGACTGAGCCGGAACATATTCCCGCACCCGTACCGATGCAATACAGCGCTATTGAAGCAACAGCGCCGGCTAATCAGGTGGATGTGATCTTGTTTAACGACTTCCACGGTAACGTTGCAGAAGATGCCCGTCCCGGTAAAGGAAAAAATGCCGGTATGGCAAAGCTGCTCGGCTATGTGCACACCGCACAAAGGGAAAACCCGAATACGATTGTCGTAGCAGGCGGTGATAACTATCAAGGTACTGCAATTTCCAATTTGACCTACGGTGCACCGGTTTCCGCAATGATGAAGGCAATGGGCGTATCGGTATGCGCAGTCGGAAACCACGAATTCGACTGGGGCGTAACGCACATGAAGGAATGGCAGAAAGACGGCAATTTTACCTTCTTGGCGGCAAATATCGTCGACAAAAACACCAAGAAGCCTGTCTCGTGGGCAAAGCCGTACGCGATTATCACTAAAGGCGGTTATAAAATTGCGTTTGTCGGTTTAGCTCATCCCGATACGGTCAGTTTAACAAAAGCGGAACATGTCAGCGGTTTAGAGTTTACCGATCCCGTTAAAGCCGGACAGCAATGGGTTGATTACCTATTGGCCGGAAAAGCAAAAGAAGGGAAACCGGATGCCATTATCGCATTAACTCACATAGATTCCGATCAGAAGGGTGAAGAAATCACTGGAAATGCAGTCGCGCTTGCTCAGATTAAGGGCTTAAACGCGATATTGTCAGCTCACAGCCATCGACCGGTACAGGGCGCTGTAGACGGTATGCCGATTATGCAAGCTTACTGCTACGGACGCGCAGTTGGAAAACTCAGCATCACCTTTGATGAAAATAAAAATATCGCTTCGATCACTCCTACCCTTGATGAAATTTGGAAGCACAAAGACACTATCGTCGAGGATGAAGCTGGAAAAGCTATTTATGCGAAATACGATGCAGACTTAAAACCGATCTTGAGCAAAGTAATCGGTACCGCAGCCGGTGAGTTTACCCATGAAAGAAAGGATAAGGGCAGCAATACCTTGCTCGGCGTATGGGCAGCAGAAGTACAACGGAAAGTTGGAAAAGCCGATATTGCTATCCAGAACGGAGGCGGATTACGCAGAACGCTTGCAGCGGGAAATATTACCGTCGGCGATCTGTACGAAATCATGCCGTTCGACAATTTCTTAGTCACCTTCGACCTTAGCGGAGCGGAAATCAAAAAGGCAATTGATCACGGTATTATGAACCCGAATATCACAGACGGACAGTTTGCGGGATTAAAGGTTGAATACGACGGCACCAAACCTTTTGAAAGCAGAGTCACTTCTATCGCATTAGCCGATGGAACTCCGCTCGATATGAACAAAACATATAAGGTTGTTGTCAATGACTTTATGTTTACCGGTGGTGATAAATACGATTTCTCGAAGGCAACGAACGTCGTCGAAACATATATTCCGATTCGTGATGCCCTAATCGACGAAATTAAAGCGGCAAAGACTATTACGCCGAAGGCTCCGGATTACATCAAAGATATCAGCAAAAAATAAAAGGAAGTCCTTATACACAATGGAACAAGCAATGTATGTTCACATGCATTGCTTGTTTTTCTTTTTGGTATTCGTCATGCAGCAAAAAATCAAACGATTTTGTATTTTTCTTTTTTTCATCCTTACAACTATGCTTACAGCGCAAATCCCCGTATTTGCAGAGGCAGACACCGATTCAAAAGATGCCGGATTGGCGGAATATTACGACACGCAACTTAATTTGCCGAAGAACCAGGTGGTAAAAGCGCGCGTCATTGAAATCGTATATGATGACCTCGCGGAAAGTAGGCCGGATGTTCCGATTGAATCCGACTTCCGGTATCAGCATTTAAAAATAGAAATTTTAACCGGCAAGCATAAGGGCGAAGTGTATACCGTCCGAAACACTATTGAACTGGCAATTCCGTACCGGCTTATCTTCCGGCTCCATGAAAAAATGATACTGCAGGTGGACGAAGATGAAGAAACCGGAAAGATAATAAACTTAAAAATCTATGAGCGTGCACGGGACACAAAAGTCTATGCGCTCATCGTACTCTTTGCAGCGGCGCTTATTATCGTCGGCAAAAAAAACGGCCTCAAAGCGCTGATTACGCTCGGCATTACCGTAGGCCTTATTTTCGGTATTTTTCTCCCGAGCATTATACGGGGTTTTAATCCGATCTTATTGGCGCTCGCTGTATGCAGTTCCGCAACGGTTATCACACTGCTAATCATCAGCGGCAACAATAAAAAAACATATACGGCCATCATAGGTACAATCGGCGGGGTTATCATCGCAGGGATATTCGCATTTATTGCCGGTAAGGTACTCATGCTGACAGGGCTTGGAAACGAGGACGCGCAAATGCTTGCCTTTATACCGCAGCACCGTAGGATTGACTATCAGGGGTTGTTGTTTGCAGGTATTATGATTGGTGCGCTCGGCGCGGTGATGGATGTGGCAATGTCCATCTCATCGGCAATGTGGGAGATTATTTCCGTAAGCCCCGACATATCAAAAAAGCAACTGATAAAGTCCGGCATGAATATCGGCCGAGACATCATCGGCTCAATGTCGAACACACTGATTTTGGCGTACGTCAGCACCTCCATCCCGGTACTGCTGCTGTTTATTCTATTCTCCAACGGCTTTACCGAAATCATCAACCTCGAACTTTTAGCCTCCGAAGTACTGCGCGCAGTCGCTGGAAGCATCGGGCTTATCTGCACCATCCCGATTACGGTGCGCCTTGTCGGGAGATTTCATCGTAAATTGTAATGAGGGAATAAGGTATAAAACAGTTATTTTTTAAATAAATCGCTGTGAGTGCCGGTTCTCGTTAACTCAAGAATGAGCGAATCTTCGATTATTCTATAAATCAATATCCAATCAGGACGGATATGACAGTCGCGGTAATTTCTCCACTCACCGGAAAGCGAGTGATCTTTGTATATCCGAGGCAACGGTTCTCCCGTTTTTAACAAGTCGATTACTTTTTCAAGCTCTTTTGGATTATAGCCTCGCTTAACGGCAAGCTTATAATCTTTTTTAAATTGAGCTGTATATCGGACATTACGCATTTAAAGCATCCATCAATTCTTGGGTAGATATATAGAGAGGGCTTAAGTTTTTTCCCTCTTGAGATTCTTTTAATATCTGTGCAGTTTGCTCATTGGGAATTTCGTCATAGTCGGTAAAGATTTCAATATCTTTTTTAAACAGTAAGAGGCTCTCTAATACCTGCAAAAAACGCTCATCTGCATTTTTTAACGTAATAGTCATAATTGCCGGTCTCCTTTAACATAACTATATACTATTTATCGATAATAGAAAATAGAACATATCCCTCGTAATGCGGTTACCTCCCCGTATTTTCCACAAGACGCAAAAGCGCTGCACCGAATTTTTCTGCTTTTATTTCGCCGATACCGAATACGTTCAGCAGTTCACGTACCGTGCGCGGCTTTTTGAGGATGAGGTCTTCGATTGTTCTATCGCCGAATATAACGTAGGGCGGAACGTTTTCTTCCTCGGCAGCGTGTTTGCGCCAGTCTTTTATCGCTTCATACAACATTGTATCATCTTCATTCAACGTGCGCAAAAATTCGCCTCGTTTATATTCTCCTTTTTTATGTGCGATACCGTTCTTTTTAGAGTCAATGCCGGAGTTTTTAGATTCTGCCTGATTCATCCCACTCTGCCCAATAAGATCGACCGGAAGTTCGATTTTTGCGCGGGATGCAAGCGTCCGCTTACCGTTCTCGGTTATGATGAGCACATTGTAATCACCGGTTTTTTCGACAAGTCCCGCATAGATGAGCGCATCGGACAGCGCAAACCAATCCTCTTTTGAAAGCTCCCGCCCGATTCCCCATGTTGAAACTTTATCATGTCCGTTTTCAATAATCCGCTTTTGCTTTGAGCCGAGCAGCACATCGACAATATACGAAAGCCCAAACCGCGATTGCGTGCGGTATATACAGCTCATAAACTTTTGAACCGGGATGGTAACATCCGTCAGCGGAGGCGGAGGCGCGGAACACACATCACAGCATGGGAAAGGACATCTTTGTTCGGCAGCGTTTTCGGATTCACCGCCGATGTCTTCCGGTTCTGCATCAGGGTTTTCGGGTTTCTCGTTAGCTGCCGCCGGAACAAAACGCTCTCCGAAATACGACAACAGAAAATGACGTCGGCATGTCCGGGTAGAGACAAACTTGAGCATTGCCTGCAAGAGCCGTTCGGAGTTGGCGCTGTCCGCTGTTTCGTTGAAAAAGGAACGAATTTTATGTGCATCGCCTGCGCTGTATAAAAGCAGGGCGTGCGAGGCAAGTCCGTCACGTCCAGCTCGTCCAATCTCCTGATAATATTCTTCGAGCGACTTGGGTAAATCATAATGGATAACAAAGCGGACGTTCGGTTTATCAATTCCCATACCGAATGCAACCGTCGCAACCATAATCCGCACCTTATCGCGGATAAATTGCTGTTGATGATTTCTTCGCTCTTCGTCGGAAAGACCTGCGTGATAATTGAGCGCCGAGTAGCCGGAATCCGTGAGCTGTTCGGTGAGCTTATCAACTTGCTTGCGCGAAAAACAATAAATGATTCCGCTTTCACCGCTGTGTTGTTCAAGACAGGCGATGACCTCGCGCAGTGCATTCCGCTTGGGGCGTACCTCAAGAAAAATATTTGCGCGGTTAAAACCGGCGACAAAAATTTCCGGCGTTTTCATACGGAGATGTGCCGTAATATCTTCTTGCACCTGTGCGGTTGCAGTTGCCGTAAGCGCAAGAAAAACCGCATCCCTAAACTGCGCACGGATATTGGAAATTGCCAAGTAGTCCGGACGGAAGTCGTGCCCCCACTCGCTGATACAATGAGCTTCGTCAATGGTAATGCAGCTGACCGGTAGGCTTGCATCATGCAGTATAGACTGCGTGCGATCCGCCGCAAGTGCTTCCGGAGAAAGGTATACCAGTTTGACACTTCCCGACTTAATACGCTGCACCGCATCGAGATAGTCCCCCCATTCAAGCGAGCTATTCAAGAAAACAGCGCTCACACCGTTTTCGACAAGGGAAGCAACTTGATCTTGCATGAGTGAAATCAGCGGAGAAACAACAAGCGTAATACCGCCGAACAAAAGCGCAGGGATTTGATAGCACAACGATTTTCCACCGCCGGTCGGCATAACGGCGAGCGTATCGCGCCCCGACAGCACGGAGGCAATCACTTCCTTTTGCATAGGACGGAACTCATTGTAACCGAATGTTGTTTTAAGCACAGTATGAGCGTGTTTTAGCAGTTCATCGTGTTTTTCCATAAAGCGATTATATCTATTCCATGCGGCTTGCAGAAGAGATTGACTTGACGCATCTTAGATATTTCCTTATCTTCATTGTAAATAAAGACTAACAGATATCTCTTATCGCTTCCGGGAATAAGAAACTACAGTCTTTATACGGAGGACACCTATGGAAATGAAACGCCATTTAGATTCAGTAAATGATGCAAAGATAAAAACGGTTCTTCAGCTGAAGAATGACTATAATGCAGGCAAAATCAGCTTGACGGATGCTAAACGGATATTAAAGGAAAAAGTCGGTTCCTTAAAACCGTACGAGATCGCCCTCGCAGAGCAGGAACTTAAAGAGTTTGACGAAAATGAATGCCAAAAAGAAGACATTCAAAAAATGCTTGAGCTTTTTGAGGACATTATGGATACGAGCCGCCCCGACTTACCCGACGATCATCCTATCATGTGCTATTACCGTGAAAACGATGCACTGAAAAAAATCCTATTGGAAATTGAAGACCTCGTTCAATATCCGCTTATCAAAAATCAGTGGCTCGGCATATATGACCGGCTGGATCAGTTCAGAATACACCTGTCCCGCAAACAAAATCAGCTCTATTCCATTTTGGAAAAAAAAGGCTTTGACCGACCTACGACAACAATGTGGACGCTGGATAATTTTATCCGAGATGAAATCCGTGATGCGCGAAAATTACTTGAAGACGATGCCGACGATCAATTTATTGCGGTGCAATCTTCGATTGTTGCCGATGTACGCGACTTACTGCAAAAAGAAGAAGCAATTTTGTATCCTACTTCGCTTGCGATGATCACTGAAAAAGAATTTGAAGAGATGAAATCGGGAGACAAAGAAATCGGCTTTGCGTGGATAAACGACAGCGGAGCACATAGTTCAACGGTTAAAAACAATTCCGCACAAACGGCACACGATACACAAACGCAGGGCGCTACCGGCACTGCTTCTTCTTTAACGGAGGATTTAGCGGCAGTATTACGCAAGCACGGTTTAAATGTCGGCAGTGAAACCAGTTCAGTTTTTGACGTGGCAACCGGTAAGTTGACACTCGAACAAATCAATTTGATTTACCGGCACCTACCGGTCGATCTTTCGTATGTAGACGAAAATGAAATGGTCTGCTTTTATTCCGATACCGAGCACCGCGTGTTTCCACGCAGCAAAAACGTCATCGGGCGGAATGTTAAAAACTGCCACCCGCGGGCAAGCGTGCATATCGTCGAAGAAATTATCGAAAAGTTCCGCTCGGGTGAACAGGACTCTGCGGAATTCTGGATTAATAAACCCGGCATCTTTATCTACATCCTGTATACGGCAGTCCGCGACGAACACGGTAAATTCCGCGGCATCCTCGAAATGATGCAGGACTGCACGCATATCCGCAGCCTAACCGATTCGCAAACACTGCTGACGTGGAAAAAAGGCGGCGAAATAAATGGCCAAACTGTTATCCAAGAAAACTCAAATGAATCTCATAACGGTGGTACCGCCGATGCGAAATGCGCAGCCAGTACGTCACATACACAGAGTTCCGAATCTCCGCAGCGGGATAAAAAACTTTCCGCAGCGGATATTACCGCCGATACGCTTTTAAAAGATATCTTTGAAGATTATCCTGCATTAAAAGATCAAATGGAAGAAATCAGTCCCAAGTTTAAAATGCTGAAAACGCCGCTTGCACGGATCATGCTGCCGAAAGCAACGATTAAAATTGCAAGCGAACGCACCGGCATTGAACTGAATACTTTAATTGCGGAAATAAAAAAGCGGCTTGGAAAATAGCGCATACAAAAACGCCTCTTGAGTAATTATGCCGCATAATTACTCAAGAGAAAATATGCATAGAATCCTTAAAAGCTAACCGAATTTTTTCAGATGCCCTAAAGCCTCTCTTCTATATTTTAAACTTGGATACTTCCTGCGCCAAATTTTCGATACTTCGTTTGTTCTTATTGGTGATTTCTTTTACACCTTGGATTGCATTATTGATTTGCACGGCCGCCGCTGCCATTTCTTTCATACTCGCAGCGATTGTGTTAGTAAGCCCGTCGAGTTTTTTCATTTCGTGCGCGACCCCTTCTCCGCCTTTCAGCATATCGCCTGATCCCGCTTCTACTTCAACGGTTACCTCGCTGATGTTTTTAATTGCCTCCAATACCTCGCGACTTCCGTCTTCCTGTTCCCTCATCGACTCGGTTAAACGGGTACTCATATTTTTTACCTGATCGGAGAGCGTAAAAATAGTAGCAAATTTTTCACCTGCAACTTTCGAAGAAGTAGAAAGCCCTTCAATTTCTACAGTCAACGTTTTAAGCGTCGCAGTAATTGTTTTACCCTGCGCGGCGGAATCTTCTGCAAGTTTGCGGATTTCGTCAGCAACAACCGCAAACCCCTTTCCGGCTTCACCGGCATGAGCTGCTTCGATAGCGGCATTCATTGCAAGTAAGTTCGTTTGAGATGCAATGTGCTGAATCACACTTGAAGCCTCCATCAAACTGCCCGACTCCTCGGCAATCTTTTGAGTAACGCTGCCGGTATTCACGATAATCTCCCGTCCGTCGGCGGTTGCTTCCGCAAGCGTTTTAATAACCCCGTCCGTCTTTTCAAGCGTATCGGTAATCGATGCGATATTGGCAACCATCTCTTCTATCGCAGAAGAAGAAATAGATACGCTTGCCGACTGGCTTTCTATGCGGGTATTTAATTGCCGTATCGTTTTGATAATTTCTTCAACCGTTGCTGCCGTTTCTCCGACGCTTGCAGTCTGTGTCAACGCTTGCTGTTTTACACCGTCGATATTTTCATTTATTTTATGGACAGCTTGTGCAGTCTCGGTCATATTCTGAGCGAGCTCATCGCCAATCGATCGCATTATTCCGGCATTGCTGTCGATAGATTGTATGGAAGAACGAATCTTTTTAATCGTCTCATTAAAATATTCCGATAGCCGCGTTACCTCATCATTACCGATAAGAGGAAGCTGCACGGTCAAATCGCCTTCTCCTTGCGAAATATCTTTCAGCGCATTAACCGCTGTCTGGACGGGAGCCACCATCTTCGCCGCAATAAAAAATACAATTGTCAGCGTTACAGCCAATATGATAACACCGATGATAATGATCATTTTACGAAAATCCGTAATTGCGCCGAGAAACTCTTCCGCTGGAGCAGCGATAATAATTGTCCACTTCGTATCCGGCATTTTCGTATAGGCTGCAATATGCTTTTTACCGTCATAAGTGTAATAACCGATACCGTCGGAAGAACTTGAAATCGCTTGTCGTTGAAATTCTGCGATAGATGCAAAGGAGCGGTCAGTCTTTGCCAGTTCCATTGTATTCTGTTGCGATTCAACAATTGATGTATCCTTATGGGCAATAGTTGTTCCGTCCATTCCTAAAATATGGCAATTTCCCGTTTTACCGATTGTGATCTCCGATATGGTATCGCAAATAACGGTTCCCCCCAGCCCTGCACCCAAAACCGCAATAACATTATCATCATTATCTAATAGCGGAACAGCCAAAATAACTTCCAGTTTTTTAGTGAGCGTTGAAATATGAGGTTCGGTGATAAAAGAAACTCCACTCACCGCGCTCTTATACCAGTCCGTATCCCCGACAAAGCTAACCGTACCGTCGGCATAATAGCTGTTTCCCTTAGTATCGCATATATTAAAAAAACTGAGAGTGTCTGCATATCCGATATCGTCACGCACAATTCGCGTTTTTTCCGTAAAAGACACTGAAGGATCCTTTATTGCCGGATTACGCATAAAACCGCTTAAGAAACTGAAGTCCCCTTTAATATCGCTACTGATAAATAAGGCGATATCGTTTACCTTGTCAATGAGATGCGCATTGACCCGCGCGGTAAGCGCCCGCTGTGCAGTGTACCGCGATAAGGAACCTTGTATAACACCGGCTACCGTAATCAATGTTCCGAAAATGATAAGCAACTTCTTACGAATAGAAAAAATTTTCTTTTCCCGCATAAAGAGAAATCCCTCCGCATACCGAGCTTCCCTAACAACTCGCTTGGTTTTTAGAGACGCTCTTGCCTTGTCTATAATAATAGAGTTACTATATCTGAGTTTAGCAGAGATGACAATACATATTCGATATCAGGATAAACGCATCATGCCGTTTTTTAGTAACCCCGCAGAAGCAATAGGGTTGTTCAAACAGAACTGCCAAGGATGGTAGTGGTTCCATACAGCAGCGATGTTTTGTGCACGCACAAAACTCGCCTTCAACTGTTGTACACGGATGTACAACAGTTGAAGATGGTTCAAATGGTCTCACAACCCCATTGCTTCTGCGCTTTTTATCTACTCTACCTGATGCGTTTATCCTTCTTAAAAAAAATAGCACAAAATTTTATGCAAAATTTTGTGCAAACGGAAGGTAACCGCATCAGATAGTTTTAAGCGTTTACCTTATATTCGACAGATAAAAGATGATTGGATTTATTGCCGTATCGGAGTATAATGAACTTATTCGACACAAGGAACATTTATGGAAAACTTTAATGCACTGTATTACCGCAAACCGTATATCAGAGAATTCGATGCGACGGTAACCGCTTGTTCAAAAACCGAGAGAGGGTATGAGATAGAACTGTCGGATACGGCATTTTATCCCGAAGGGGGCGGACAGCCCGGCGACAGGGGCAGCCTTGTTGCGGAAGGACAACCTGAGAAGACTGTCCGAATATCTGATACGCAATTTGCAGGTGAACGCATCATTCATATTGCCGATGGAGAGCTTGCTGCCGGAACAAAAGTTCACGGAGTATTGGACTGGGTAAGCCGCTGCGACAATATGCAAGGACATTCGGGCGAGCATATCCTTACCGGCATCCTCGCGCAAACCTACGGGTACGAAAATGTCGGTTTCCACATGGGAGAAAATTTTATCACCATCGACTTTAGCGGTTCGTTGACTGACGAGCAGGTACTCGATGCGGAACAGCGTGCCAATGAAATTGTCCGTGCAAATCTTCCGATTCAAGAAAGCTTTCCGAACGATGAAGAACGTAAGACAATGCAATACCGCAGCAAGAAAGAACTCTCGGGTACCGTACGCATTATCACCATTCCGGGACTTGATGCATGCGCCTGCTGCGGCACACATGTTACAGCAACGGGCGAGATCGGTTTGATTAAAATTCTCAACTTTACGAACCGCAAAAAGGGAGTCCGTTTGGAAGTGCTCTGCGGCAGAAAGGCGGTTCTTGCATACGAACAAGAAACGGCACAAGTACGGGCTATCTCCCGCTGCTTATCGGCAAAGCCATCCGAAGTGCAGGATGCGGTGGAAAAATTAAATGCCGAAAAAGGAAAACTCCAGCAGCAACTCCATGAAATGACCGAAAAATATCTAAAGCAGAAAGCGGAGTCGGCGGCAGATGTTGAGAACGCACCTCTTTATTTTGAAGATAATCTCAGTATCGAATATCTGCGCTCGTTCTGCAATCTGCTTTTAGCGACAGGAAAAATGCACACTTGCGCAGCATTATCAGCCGTTGCAGTTGAACCGGAAGGACTACAACCGGCCGCATACAATTACGTCATCGTCAGCAATACCATCGATTTAAAACCGCACATAAAAACATTAAACCAACAGCTCAACGGCCGCGGCGGCGGAAGCAGTTCTGCCATTCAAGGAACGTATTTTGCGGGGAAGGAGCTTATTGAGGAAACGCTTACCGGCTTGTTGAGCAGGGCACAACGATAGTATCCTGTATAACTAGATGAATCAGCCATAGGGGAGGAGCACTTTGAAAAAGAGATTAACACTATCATCATGGAAAGGCAGATTAACTGTCATTGCCGATAAGAATGAAGATGAAGAAATCATGGGAGAAAATAAGAAATGACGAAAATCAATAAACCCTTATTTGCCGTTCTCGTGATTTATATATTGTGCTTTATATTCCGATTTATAGAGTATTTTATTATTCGTACGGATCAAACATTTTGGGGAGAGGCATTTTTACACAAACTTTTGGGGATAGTTGTTTTATTCATAGCAGCTAGATTATATAACTTTAAAGCGCAAGATATCGGATTTAATAAAAATAGAGCTGTAAAATATACATTGATGGGATTGCTGTTTGGAATTTGTATATATGTATTAGCTTATAGTATAGAGATTGTTATAGCTGTTTCAAATAAAAATTTTCAATCATTACAATTATATGTCAGTTCTTATTCTGTAGATAAAAATATAGGAAATCAAACTTCACTACTCTTTTTTGTAATTTGTATTATCGGGAATATCATTAATGTGATTATGGAAGAAGGGATATTCAGAGGCCTGTTTACAAAAATGCTTGAGAAAAATCATACATTTTTTGTATCTGTGCTTATTACTTCTGTTTTGTTTGGATTATGGCATTTTATCGGACCTGTAAGAAACTATTTTGACGGCAGCAGCAGTATTGAAGGTATGTATGTAAATATTATTCTGTTGGTTACTGCGTCCGGATTTATCGGATTTAAATTTGCTTTATTAACAAAATTGACCGGCTCTATTTATATGGCAATGGGTGATCACTTTGTAAATAATACAATCATTAATATTTTTCATATTGTTTCTTCTACAGGATGTGATGAATTGATGTTTTTAAGAATTGCAATTGCCCAATCCGTGTCATTTATAATTGTTCTATTTGTCTATCTGCATAAAAAAGATTGTAGTTAAGAGCTGCGTATCCCATCATTCATTGTGCAACATGGGCGGTGCAGTAACGATCCTGTTGATTACGCAGTTGCTATCCTTTTTACAAAAGGCAGTGTTTCAAATGTCTGATTTTCCAGCATACTGATTAAACGACATGCCGTACCGGTTGGGCGATTTGTTCCTTTTTCCCATATAAAATACGGCGAATCGTTTTTAGAGATGTCCTATTATCCATTATTGACTCTTTACTCTCTTTTTCATACCATCATTATCTCGTTCTAATAGATTCTAACAGAGCGTATTCTGTTACACTGACTATCTCCGGTAGTGCTGCACAAAGATTAATCCTCAACGCACACAAAGCACACCGTAGCGGGAACACATGAGGTATGCGCCATAATGCTTATTTTGATACGGCATGCACACGTGCTTTTTAATTGGGAAAAGAAATATACGGCTGAGGGCTTTGCTCAGGCGCAGGCTGAGTATGATGAAGCACCGATAGAACGGATCAACGCTTCACAGCTTCGGTCTATCAGAGATGAATTACCGGAGCATTTTGAACTTTATACGAGTACGTTAAAAAGAAGTATTGACACGGCGGCACAGCTCTTTCCTGATAAAACACCGATGCGGTTACCGGAGTTTTCGGAAATACCGATTTATCCGTATCGAGATTCTGATAAGCCGCTTTCGCTATGGCGATGGCTATTCTGGGGACGGGTGCAGTGGTTTCGCAACAATCCGCGGCAGGAAAGAACAAAGCGGATGGTCGAACATGAAGTCGAAGCATTGATACCTTTAATAGAAAATAAAAATGCGGTGATTGTAGGTCACGGATTTCAGATGCGGACAATGCTGAGCATACTTGCACAGCGTTATCCCGTTCAAAAACCGATGCACATAAAAAATTTAGACATAGTAAAATGTTTTGTTTATGAGAAGCAATGACGGAGTTCCGCCTCAGTGGTGATTGGAGAACATGAAGGGATCATTTTATGAACACACATCAAAATTATCAGGACGCAAATGCGGCGGTGATCGACCGTTGGATTACAGAAGGCTGGGAATGGGGTAAGCCCGTTGATCACGAAACGTATATCAACGCACAAAACGGACAATGGTCTGTAGTATTGACGCCGACAAAAGCGGTACCGCGTGAATGGTTCGGTGATTTAAAAGGGAAAAAGCTATTAGGGCTTGCGTCGGGAGGCGGTCAGCAAATGCCGATTTTTACTGCAGCCGGAGCGGAATGTACCGTGCTTGACTACTCTGAAAAACAGCTTGAGTCTGAGCGAATTGTTGCCGAGCGTGAAGGTTACCGAATTAACATTATACGTGCAGATATGTCAAAACCGCTGCCCTTTGCCGATGAATCCTTCGATATTATTTTCCATCCGGTAAGCAATTGCTATATCGAAAAAGTTGAACCGGTATTTTTGGAATGTTTTCGTATACTCAAAAAAGACGGCGTGTTACTATGCGGACTTGATACCGGTATCAATTATATTGTCGATCAAAAAGAAGAGAAAATTATCAACGCACTTCCGTTTAATCCGCTCGCTTACGAAGCGCACCGCAAACAGCTTGAAGAAGCGGACAGCGGTTGGCAATTTTCTCATCCAATAAGCGAACAAATCGGCGGACAGCTGCGCGCAGGTTTCACGCTCACCGATATATACGAAGACACGAACGGAGAAGGACGCTTGCACGAATTGCATATCCCATCGTTTATTGCAACACGTGCGGTGAAATAAGAAGAATCCGTTGTGTCGTTTATAAAAAAATATTATTGAGGTGATCATGGTATTAAGAAAATATGAAGCGCAAGATTCAAAAATCATTTGCAGCTGGATTCAGGATGCAAAGCAGCTTTATCAATGGTCTGCCGACAGAATAGGTCGGTTTCCGTTAAACGGTAATGAGTTGAATGAATACTATGATTCGATGAACGGTATACAGTCTATCATTCCTCTTTGCGCCGTTGACGAACACACCGTGCTCGGTCATTTGTTTATCCGGTACCCAAATAAAGACGATAAAACACTCGTCCGATTTGGGTTTATTATACTTTCGCCTGAAAGCAGAGGAAAGGGAAATGGAAAGGAAATGGTAGCCCTTGCAATAGAATATGCAAAAAACGTTTTGCATGCTTCAAAAATAACATTGAGAGTGTTTACGAATAATGAACGCGCTCGGCATTGTTATGAAATCGCCGGTTTTCAACCAACAGGGAAAGTTATAACCTATATGATGCCGGATGGCGTATGGGAATGTATTGAAATGGAATTGAATATCTAACTTTGAGGTCGGGTATGAACATACAAGATTTTTGGAATGCAATATTAACACAAGATGCCGAATGCTTACAAGCATAAAGCCTATACGGTAGATGGAGTGAGTCTTACGATTACTAAGCGGACAGGATGTACATTTCAGAGAGGACACGGATATTCGTGGTTTCACGCAGTAGCGAGTTTTGACGTAAGACTAAACTCGTAGCCCAAAAATGAACAGGGATGTTCATTTTTGGGCAGGTTTCCAAAGGGTACTCCCTTTGGTCGTCATTTTTCTTTAGAAGGGGTCGTAGGGGAAGACCTTTCTTTTTATCGAAAAAAAAGAAAGGTCTTCCCCTACAATATGGAGAAATTATGTTACAAAGATTTTTTGCGTTATCCGATGCGGGAACGCGGAATTTGCGTTTGTCGATTACGCTCGCGGTTATTATCAACTTATTTATAATGGTTCCGCTGGGACTTTCGCTGTATGTGCTGCAATATTTTTTGGCACGTATTATGCAGCAAGGGCTTCAAGCCCCGAATGTGTGGGCGGTGGCGGCAGCCGGAGCGGCGTTTATTGCCGTGCTGTTTATCCTTGAGAAATTAAAGTACGGCAGAACGTATAACGGCGCGTATGAAGAAGCGGCGAATGTACGTATTTCGCTTGCAGAGTCGCTTCGGAAGCTTCCGCTGTCGTATTTCGGCAGGCAAGATTTATCGTATTTAACCTCGACGCTTTTAAACGATGTTACAACGATTGAACAAGCGTTTTCTAATGTCGTACCGGAAATGTTCGGCGGTATTATTTCGATTTTAATTGCGGCGGCTCTTTTAGCGTTTTTGGATTGGCGGATGACTATTGCGTTGTTTGTTTGCGCCTTTGCAGGATTTTTTATTGTTGTCGGCTGCCGGAAGCTGTCGGAAAAAAAGATGAAAAGCGTCATCGTACGGAAGGATGGGATATACGATTCGCTGCAGCAGATGATAGACAATATCAAGGTGTTGAAATCTTCCGATAAAAAAGCTTTGTATGTGCAAAAGCTCAAAGACGATATTACCGAAACGACGAGCGTTGCGCTCAAATCGGAAGCTGCGATCGGAGCGCTTATGTTCGGTGTGGCTGCGTTGATCCGGTTCGGCTTTCCGCTCGTCATTTCTTACGGAGCGTACTTGCTGTCGCAGGGGAAAATCGAACTGTTGACATATATCATTTTTTTGCTGGTCTCCTGCCGTATCTTCGATCCGTTGACGACAGTGTTTATGCTGCTTGCCGAATTCTTTTATACACTGATTGCGGTTGAGCGGAAGCAGGCGATTGTCAATTATCCCAAGCAAACGGGAATCGAAACTTTTAAGCCGAATGGGTATGATATCTGTTACGATAATGTGTCGTTTTCGTATAATGAACCGAGCACTAAAAGTATGAGTGACATCGGTGGAAGCGCTGCCGATAATTCAAATAATGCAGGCGGCGCCGCAAACGATGCCGGAGAAAACACGGTAAGCGGAATCAACTTTACCGCTAAGCAGGGCGAAATTACCGCACTCGTGGGGCACTCCGGCTGCGGAAAGTCAACCATTGCACGATTGGCTGCGCGCTTTTGGGATGCGTCATCGGGTACGGTTAGCATCGGCGGTGTTGATGTTTCCACGGTAGAACCGGAAACCCTGCTCAGCGCATTTTCGATTGTATTCCAAGACGTGGTGCTCTTTAATGATACAGTGTACAACAATATTTTGATTGGCAACCGAAATGCGACAAAAGAGCAGGTACTCGCCGCCGCAAAAGCCGCGCAGTGCGAATCGTTTATCGAAAAACTGCCGCAGGGCTACGACACGGAAATCGGCGAAAACGGCTATACCCTTTCCGGCGGAGAACGCCAGCGGCTTTCCATCGCCCGCGCTCTCCTCAAGGACGCACCGATCATCCTCTTGGACGAAGCAACCGCCGCCCTCGATCCGGAAAACGAAACGCTCATTCAGCACGCCATCGGTACACTTATAAAAGGTAAAACCGTTATCGTCATCGCCCACCGCCTCCGCACCGTAGAAAACGCCGATAAGATTATCGTGCTCAACAAAGGCATCATTGCCGAAACCGGTACCCACGCCGAGCTGATGGAAAAAAACGGTATTTACCGTGAGATGTATAGGTTGCAGAGAGAATCGGAACAGTGGTCTGCGTAACTTGCAAATATGCGGGCATCTGCGTTGTCGCTTTGCAAAAAACAGTCCTCGACGTACAACAAGTACGCCTGCGGGTGTTTTTTGCACGCTCTTAGCATCTGCTCCACCTATTTGCAAGTTGAGGGGATTACTCTCTATTTACGCCGACGGATATTTCAGAACGTCCACGGACGGCGGTGGTTCTAGTCTGTAGCGTGTTTGCTTTGCAAACACGTAGGTACGAAATGTACATGGATGTACATTTCGTACCGTGCCTGCGGGTGTTTTTTGCACGCTCCTAGCATCCGCTCCACCTATTTGCAAGTTGAGGGGATTACTCTCTCTTCTCTGTCCAGCATGAATCAGAACACGAATTGCATAAACGCCCCGTTTCAACTATACTTATCCTATTATGATAGAAATGAAACGTACAGTTACCTGCGGAGAGCTGCAAAAAAGCGACGCCGGTAAAACAGTAGTATTAAACGGATGGGTGCACCGCAAGCGCGACCACGGCGGTATCTCTTTTATAAACTTACGCGACCGCTATGGGCTGACACAGGTGGTTGTCGATGACGATGCAAGCGCTGAACTAAAGGAAATCGCAGCCGGTTTGAAGATGGAATATTGTATTGCCGTTGAAGGCACAGTGCGGGAGCGTCCCGATTCCATGGTCAACACGGAAATGACAACCGGACATATCGAAGTGAAGGCGCTGCGCATTGTCGTGTTGTCGAAAAGCGCTGTGCTGCCCTTCCAGATTGACGAAAAAACCAACGCCAACGAAGACCTCCGGCTCAAGTACCGCTACCTCGACTTGCGTTCCCAGACTATGCAGGATCACCTGATACTGCGCTCAAAGGTTACGTTCGCCGTACGGGAGTACCTCACAGCGCGGAACTTCTTGGAAATTGAAACGCCGACCTTTATTAAATCGACGCCGGAGGGTGCACGCGACTATTTGGTACCCTCTCGCCTCTATCCGGGCAAGTTCTATGCGCTGCCGCAGTCCCCGCAATTGTACAAGCAGATACTGATGGTCTCCGGCTTTGACCGCTATTTTCAGATTGCCCGCTGCTACCGTGATGAAGACGCACGCGGCGACCGCCAGCCTGAGTTCACACAGATCGATATTGAAATGAGCTTTGTCTCCCGCGATGACGTGCTCGACGTTACCGAAAATATGTTCCGCATGGTGTTCAAAAAGACGATCGGTGCGGACTTGGCGCAATCCTTCCCGCGGATCAGCTATGACGATGCCATCGACCTGTACGGCACCGATAAACCCGATATTCGCTTTGAGATGAAGATGCAGGATGCCGCATGGCTGGCTGAATGCACCGAATTTGCCGTGTTCAAAGATGCGGTCGCCGCCGGAGGAGCTGTCAAGGCGCTTGTAGTGAAAGGACAGGCACAAAACTACAGCCGCAAAAAGATTGAAGAGCTTGAAGCTGCGGCAAAAATCTACAAGGCAAAGGGGCTTGCATGGACAAAAGTTGCAGGCGGCGCATTTGAAGGCGGTATTGCCAAATACTGTGTCGGTGCCGAGGCTAAAATATGCAAAAAGCTGAATGCCGAGGACGGCGACTTGCTCCTCTTTGTTGCCGATGCAAAATATAAAACTGCCTGCACCGCACTCGGCGCTGTCAGAAGCAAACTCGGTAAGGATTTAAATCTACTTGACCCAAAAGTATTCGCCTTTTTGTGGGTTATCGATTTCCCGCTCTTTGAATGGAATGAAGATGAGCAAAAATGGGATCCCGCGCACCACATGTTCTCCGCGCCGCAGGAACGCTACCTCGACACGCTGGAGCAAAACCCCGGTGAGGTAAAAGGAGACCTGTACGACCTCGTACTCAATGGCTACGAAGTTGCTTCCGGCTCAATCAGAATCCACAATCCGGAGTTGCAAAAACGGATATTCAACATCGTCGGCTTTAACCCCACCGATGCGGAAAAGAAGTTCGGCTTTTTAACGGAAGCATTCAAATACGGAGCGCCGCCCCACGGAGGTATTGCCCCCGGTCTTGACCGCATCGTGATGCTGATGGCAGGGGAAACCTCGATTAAAGAAGTAATCGCCTTCCCCAAAAACACCTTCGCCGTCAGCCCCATGGACGAAAGCCCCAGCGAGGTTGACGAAAAGCAGCTTGCCGAACTGCACTTGAGCATTCGGGAATAAGCAGTGGACATCGAAGCGCTTGAATTCCGTGCGGCTTGTTTGCAGGCTGCGCGGAATTTTTTTATTACACATGGCTATCTGGAGCTGGACACTCCGGCGCTTGCTCCGGCGCTCATCCCCGAAAGCTGTCTCGAAGTGTTCCGCACAGAATACCTCAAACCCTTTAAGACCGGCGAAGAAGCGGCAGTCCCGCTCTTTCTTGTCCCCTCCCCGGAAGTATTCATCAAACCAGTTATCGCCGCGCACGGGCGATCGGTGTTTCAGCTTTCCAAATGTTACCGCAACTGCGAATCCGTCGGGCATATTCACAACCCCGAATTTACCATGCTGGAATACTACACCATGCAGGCGGATTACCGCGATTCCGTCACGCTTACCGAAACTTTTCTACAGACTATGGCGCGGGCAGTTGCGGGGCTGCCGCTTGCCGATCCCGAATTGGGTGCAGTGCTTTCCAAACCGTTTTTGCAGCTGACTATGGACGAAGCCTTTAAACGATTCGCCGGTTTTTCCCTTGCCGAAGCGGAAACACCGGAGCTTGCATTCCATGCGGAACGGATCGGGCTCGGCGACAGGGCGCAGTATGAAAGCTGGGCGTGGGATGATTTATACGAGCTGCTCTTGGTGCACTGCATCGAACCGCAGCTTCCGCCCGATGTACCTGTTGCACTGCTGGACTATCCCGCGCGGGTACCCTGCCTTGCACAGGAACGGTCGGAACAGCGTACCGCCGCTGACGGACGGACATATATATGGAAGACAAAAGAGCGATGGGAAGTATATGTACGCGGAGTGGAGCTCGCAAACTGCTATACCGAAGCGCGGGATGCGGGAGAAATCAACCGCTCTTTTGCAGACGAAGCAGCGGTTAAAAACGCAACAGCGCGGGTTCCGCATCCAGTACCGGAGAACTTCGGCGGGATCTGTGCCCGTATGCCCCCGTGTTCGGGCGTCGCGATGGGTTTTGACCGTTTAATCATGCTCCTCGGCGGCAAGAAAACACTCGAACCGTTTTTATATGGTAGATTTTCTCGTCTATGATACCCACAATACAGAGAGCAGCTCTAAAAACTCGCTTAGAATTTGTTTAGAGGGATCCCATACTAATTTTGTAGTTTGTACATACCAATTCCGGATTTGGAACGACATCCATGTCCTCAACTGCAGCGGTTTTGGCATTCAAAAGCCCTATAAACAGGACGTGATTTTCTTTGACTTGTTTAGTGAAGATAGGCCTAATCTGTCTGCTGATGATTCGTTTCGGCGAGTATTTATGGTAGAAAGATACAGTTGTTTGGAGAGGTGCAGCTTAGATTGAAAGCGCATAGTTTCTATGATATTACGAGGAAAGGTCGAAAAGATGTTAGATGGACTCGTGCTACTGCACGAGCTGAATTTTTCAGGTATAAATCTAGATTTAATATTAAAAAAAGGTATAATAGAAGTATGAAACCTAAAGAAATAATAACAGAAATCAATAAAATAGAAATAGATATTGTTGATTTTATAAGTAGTTACAGAAGTGAACAACTTGTCAGTAATTATGATGATTGGAATTATAAAGATGTCATTGCGCATCTTTTGGAATGGATTATGTTTTCAAAAAATAAACTAAACGCTATTGTACATAACCAAGATTTTCAAGAAATAAGTAATATCGATATATTCAATAAACAAAATTATATAAAAAATAAGAATAAGCATATTACAGAATTACAGAAGAAACTAATCTTTGAACTGAATGAATATAAAAATATTGTGCTATTGTATACAGAAGCGGATTTACAGAGAAAAGATTTGCCAACAGGTTTTTCATTTGAATTATGGCGGTATATGATAATGGATACTATTATACACCCTGTAATGCATTTATTATATTATTTAATTAAAACAAAAAACTATAAGTTATTTTTCAAATTGTGTAAAAAATATAATGACATATTTTATTGTTATGCAAAAGGAAATATTGAGGTGTATTCTTTTTATGAATATATTGAAGATAGTAAAAAATTTATTGAGAATATAAAAGAATTAGGCGAGCAGTATAAAAATGATGCTATGATACATGCAGTTTTAAAAGCCAATAAAATAGATGAAAACATCTAACACCCGCTTCAACCTGACATTGCGGACAAGCCGCAAATGCAGGTTAAGCG
>ERZ773083.787-NODE-787-length-24077-cov-7.745150_pt1 | contig 24077 bp, 19 predicted proteins | sample MGYA00511465_ERZ773083 | MGnify/ENA primary metagenome ERZ773083 (study PRJEB29015, sample SAMEA2738001) | human oral metagenome | biome: human oral; feature: human-associated habitat; material: dental | place: China | collected 2060 ... | reverse complement strand
GCTCGAAAGCACATGCTCCTAAGGCATGCGTGTCTACCAATTCCACCACATCCGCATAGCTGAGTTGTAAATTTTGGCAAGCCGGCAACTGAGAGCTTGGTTTGTACCTGCTTACGATATTTATTATAGCAAACTTATCAAAATTAGCGAAAATTTTCCTTCGCTTATGCTAAAATAGATTTAGTATGAAAACGAGGGTGTATGAGTAAAATCGCTAATTATCTGCGCGGACATTTGTTAGGAGAGGTTGATTTTCGGCCTGATATACGGCAAATCTATACTAGCGATGCCGGTGTGCTTAGTCTGGTTCCAGAGATGGTTGTATCACCGCGCAATACTGATGATATTCGCAAAGTAGCGCGTCTGTCTTGGCAGCTGGCTGAACGCGGCCATATCAAGGCAATCACTGTACGCGGTGCAGGAAGGGGGGTGATGGGTGGTGCAATCGGTCAAGGCGCAATCGTTGCAACAACTCGCCATATGAACAATATCTATGAATATGATCCCAAGCAGCGGTTAGTTCGCTTGCAATCTGGTGCGACCGTTGGAGCACTGCGCCAAGCTCTTAATCTTCAAGGAACTGATGTACCGGCGCTTGACGGCGTAGATGCACACTGTACGGTCGGCGGAGCAATCGCTGAAAGTCTAGCTGGTCTTACTAGCGGTAAATATGGTGACTTAAGCGCATTTGTTAGCCAACTTGAGATAGTTTTAGCTAACGGCGACATCTTACAAACTGGTCAACTCAGTCGCCGCGAGCTCAGTCGCAAGAAAGGCCTGCAAACGCTTGAAGGCGACATTTATCGTGATATAGACGCTATTATTGACGAGTATCAAGATGTAATAGCTTCGCTGCCAGAATACGATAAGTCTGGCTATAGTGCTATCGCTGCTGTTAAGAACAACAGTCATTTTGACTTAACACCGCTATTTCTCGGTGCACAAGGGACTCTTGGTGTGATTAGCGAGATGATTCTGCGTACAGAGTTCCGTAGTCAAAGCGTTGACGTTTTCGCGCTAGTATTTGCTTCGACGAGCGCGGCGACTGATGCCGTGCAGACATTACGCGACGCTGGTGTTGCTTTTGCTGAATATTTCGACGCACAGCTGTTCAATGCGGCTATTGCCGCCGGCCGACGATTCGACTGGTACGGGTTGGATAGTGCTGATCCTCAAGCGGTTATCATCGCTGGATTTGACGATTTCAATGCTCGCGCTCGTTCTCGCAATATTAAGAGAATCCAAAGAGCGTTCAGTAATACTAATGGCGTCAAATTAGTCGCTGCTGGCGAGGAGACCACCGATGAAGTCTTACTGTCGGCTCTCGATGTCGCTCGCTATATCGAGCTGCCAGATAGGAATCCGGCGTTCGCTCCACGTATATACAGCGATATTCGTATACCGTCCGGACGCTTCGACGAGTTTTCTAAGTCCCTGGAAGTTTTGTCGAATAAATTGCATTGTAGTTTACCGGTATCTGGACATATTTTGGCCGAGACGTACACCATTCATCCGACATTGTCGCTACGTCAAGTCGGAGACAAACAAAAACTGTTCAAGATATTTGACGAATTATCAAATCTAGCGTTGAAATATAACGGCGCACTTATAGGGCAGTCTGCTGAAGGGCGTCTAGCGGCACACTTTGCCTATAAGCATCTAGATAATCGCACCCGTGAGATGTATGCTGCCATCAAAAAGACTTTTGATCCGTTAGGTATCATGAATCCAGGCGTCAAAGTAGGTGATAACTTGCGCTCACTAACAGGGATGATTAGCGGCGATATCCTGCCTGTGAGTGATAAATAATCAGTAAAAACACTCGCTTCCGGTTGCTCTATGGTGCGATTTTATGCTCACGCTAGAGCCCACTTTAGCACCAAATCACTGCGCCAAAAAATAATCAGAATAAAGCCCTGTTCGGTGGGTCGGAGCGCGGGCGATCCATCAAACAGTATTTTATCCTGATTGTTTTCCAGATTTTGGTACAGATGAGAGGACTTGAACCTCCACGCCCCGAAGGGCACTAGCACCTGAAGCTAGCGCGTCTACCAATTCCGCCACATCTGCGCATAATTAACAACCTGCCTCATTATTCTAACTGATTTCGATAAACCTGTAAAGATTCCGCAGCTGTACTCTGTGAGAGTTACGATAGAAAGGCAGTAAGTATTCATTTCACCTTAGGCTTTTCAATTCTTAACGAAAAATCTTATAATTAATAATCATGAATAATGACAAACGCAATGTTATCGACAAATACAAGGGCGCGCCTATCGACGATATCGTGCGTGATCTTGACGCGCGGGCGCACACGCTCGAGATTGCGGTTGATAATGTCGAGCGCGATTTTAATATGGGTACGATCGTTCGTAGCGCCAACGCTTTTGGAGTGCGGCGCGTCCACATCATCGGCCGCCGCCAGTGGAATAAACGTGGCGCCATGATGACCGACAAATATCTTCACCTCTGTTATTATGCGTCAGTTGACGATTTTATAGCGGTAATTGGCGACAAAACATTGATTGCTATTGATAACGTGCAAGGCTCGCAGCCGCTCAGTCAGACGATGTTGCCAGAGCAGGCGGTATTGCTTTTTGGAGCTGAACATTCAGGTATCCGCCCGGAGCTTCTCGAGAGAGCGCAAGCGATCGCCGCAATCGAGCAATTCGGCTCGACCCGCTCCATCAACGTCGGCGTGGCGGCTGGCATCGCTATGTACGAGTGGCTTCGCCGCTGTAAGCTTAATCTACTTGAAAAATAATTATATTTATGCTATAATAGACACATGATGGCACCAGCATCCAATGTAATTACCGATTCAGAAGTGCGCTATCCGGATACGGTTCGCGCTTGCCAGCTAGTAGAACAATCATGGCGCTACGCTGCGACCCTCTACGGCTACGAAGAATATGATATCGACACCGAGGCTAAATTACAAAATCGCCGTCGCTACGATATCGTGTCAGGCGCTTTTAGCGTATCAGTGTATCCTAGCGCGGCGTATCTGCTGCGTTACGAGCATGCTGGCTGCGAGTCTCCACGCGCTGATGTCGAGGCCATAGCTATCGCTAAGCGCGGTCTGGACGCTATGGGTATTAAACGTTCAGCTTACAATTTGCGGATTAATGATTCGGAAATGCTCGAACTATTGCTGAGTGAATATCTAGATCTCGACACCGTTCAGACTAGCCTAATGGCGCGTCTGCTAGCGCAAAAGCGAACCCTAGCCCCTGATAAGTTTCGTGATCGGGCTATTGATATTGTCGGTTTGTCGCATTCTGGCGAAGTTCTGCAGAAGCTGTCCAAGCTTTTGACTGCCAAATCAGCCGAAGATTTGCCAGAAGTTATTCGTCATAGCGAATGTTATGTCAATCTAGTGGCGCTGTACGAGCGGCTAGAGCGGCTTGGCATTGATAATGTTATTCTCGACATCACGCTAGCGCACCCGGAATACACAGGCGGGATTATCTTTGACTTCACCGAAGCCGATGCTATGCATAGCGCACTTCTCTACAAGGGTGGGCGCTACGTCAATAACGATTTGCAGAGCTCAGTTGGCGGGCAATCTGATATGTCGAATATTATTGATATGCTAACACGCCATTCTAGCGTGCGGCACCTTGAGAGCGCGACGCAAGCTTATATCGTGACAGTCGGCAACGTGCTGGATGATGCCGAACGAATTGCCGAAAAGTTACGCAGTGAGCGCGTTTCGGTCGAGGTCGATTATACAGGCCGGCCAATTGATCGCCAAGTCAAAGAGGCCATCAAAAAGCGTGTTCGCTATGTTATGACTGTCGATGAGCAATCTGTAGCTAAAGGCTTATACAATTTGCAGAATATTCACGATGGCAGCGAGCAGCAGGTTAGCTTCGAACGAGTGGTTACCGCTGTTAGCGACCGCCGCCACCACGAGAGGCAAGACGAAGAAGACGACATCTTTGACTTGTCAGATATACTATAAAAGTCTTGCCAGAAAAGTAGCCGGCTTGCTAGTAATCTGTTATAATACGTCGTTATGAAGACGACTGTGAAGAAATTATCGGCAACGCGCGTCCTGGTGACGATAACCGCGGGCCAGCCGGAGCTCGAAGCGGCAGAGCAAGTTGCGCTCAAGCGAATGGCCAAAAATATCAAAGTTAACGGTTTCCGCAAGGGGCACGTGCCAATTGCTGTAGTCAAAAAACACGCTGACCCGAACACGCTTAGCCAAGAAACGCTAGAGGCGGCGATTAATCGCGCTGTCGCTGAGGCTTTCCTTAGCAACAAATTGCAAGTACTGGATCGCCCAGAGGTCGAGCTGAAGAAGTTTGTACCTAGCGAGACGCTGGAATTCACGGCTGAAGCTGATGTTATGCCTGAAGTTAAGCTTGGTGATTACAAAAAGCTCAAAGCGGTAAAAAAGGCCGCCAAGGTTACCAAGGACGATATCGACGAAGTGATCGAGCGAATCCGCAAAGGCTTGGCTGGAAAGAAAGAGACTAAAGAGGCTGCCCGCGACGGCGACGAGGTGATTATTGACTTCGTCGGCAAACGTGATGGCGAAGCTTTCCAGGGCGGCACCGGCAAAGATTATCCGCTAACTCTTGGCAGCAACTCGTTTATTCCAGGCTTTGAAGAGGCGCTAGTTGGTTCGAAGGCTGGTAACAAAAAAGATATTAAGCTGACTTTTCCCAAGGATTATCATGCTAAAGATCTGGCAGGCGCTAAGGTAGTTTTCGAAACGACTGTCAAAAAAGTTAATCAAATAGAGCTGCCGGAATTGAACGACGAGTTCGCCGCCAAGGCCGGGCCATACACTTCGATGAATGATTTGCGCCAAGATATTGAGGCGGAAATCACCGCTCAGCAAGAACGCCAGGCTACCGACCAACTGAAAGACAATCTGGTCAAGCAATTGGTTGAATCTAGCGACGTTGCCGTGCCAAAGGTATTGCGCCAAGATCAGATTCGCTCGCTTGAGCAGGATTTGGTGCAGAACCTGCGGTACCGCGGTATGACGCTTGAGCAATACTACGAGTCGCGCGGTTTAGCTGATCGCGACGCCTGGCTAAAAGCCGAGGCCAACGAGGCGGCCGACGCGCGTATCAAAGCTGGCCTGGTATTGGCTGAGCTTAGTAAAGAACTGGCAATCGAGGCGACTGCCGACGAACTGGCATCGCACATCAATGCTTACAAACAGCAATATGCCAATAATGCGGAGATGGCTAAACGTTTTGACCAGCCAGAAGCACAACGCGAGATTGCCAACCGCTTGATTACCGAGAAAACAGTAGATAAGCTTGTCGAGCTAAATTTGCCAGATGATAAATCAAAGACCAAGCCAGCGAAAAGCGCTACCACTACTGACAAAGCTAACAAAAGCAGCGAGACCTCTAAGTCAGCTGCCAAGAAGCCGAACACCAAGAGCAAAAAAGCTGCCAAATAACAAATATTGCGCGCTAGCAAGATAATTAGCACTCTGCCTTGACGAGTGCTAATTTTTGCGCTAGACTAGGGGTATGAAACCATCGAATTATTTAGTACCTAACGTAATCGTCCGCACGCGCGACGGCGAACGTGGCTATGATATTTATTCGCGCTTGCTAGAAGATCGCATCATCTTCCTGGGCGAGGAAGTTAATGAGGCGACGGCTAATGTCATCGTGGCGCAGCTGCTGCATCTGGCTAACGAAGATCCCGATAAAGACATTCAGCTCTACATCAACAGCCCGGGCGGCGTGGTGTACGACGGTTTGGCGATTTACGATACTATGCAATATATTAAGCCAGACGTCCAGACTATTGGCATTGGTTTGCAGGCTAGCATGGGCGCCTTCCTGCTGTCGAGCGGCGCCAAAGGCAAGCGTTTCGTGTTGCCAAATGCCCGGGTGATGATTCATCAACCGTCTAGCGGTACTCAAGGCAAGGTTACTGATCAAGAAATCAGCTTGCGCGAGGCTATGGAGCTAAAGGAGCGGTTAGCGAAAATCATAGCTGGCAATACCGGTCAAAAACTCGACAAGGTCAAAGCCGACATGGAGCGCGACTACTGGATGAGCGCCGATGAAGCATTAGAATATGGTGTAGTTGACGAGGTGATCGGCCGTAAAAGCAGCAAAGGCAAGTCAGCGAAATCCGAGAAATAGCCCACGAATTAAGTCAGTTAGCTGGGTAGCTGTACTACAGCGGCGGTGGTTTTTGGCGGACTTATGGTTTTGGGTAGGGGGTAGTATTTTAGGGAGTAATGTGGTATAATATCAGCTAGTTTGGTCATTTTAAGGAGGTGAAAAAATGATTAAACTGCTGGAGGACATTATTATGTCCTCAGTTATTGTCGGCACGATTGCAATGTTGCTCGTGCCGACGATGACTGCAGGCAGTAGACGTGCTGTCTGCGGGTTGGTTGCAGCATTTTTCTATGCTGTGACTATCGTATCTTCTACGGTCAAGTTATTGATCGTAGACAGGACATGGCTGGGAGTAATAGTCTTAATCTCGGCCACGTATCTGCTCGCACTTTTCGTGCGAGCAGAACTACGAGCTCTAGCGGCTCTCCGTGCTATACGGCGCGGCGAGGAGAGCTAGCGGCCGGGTCCATCATGCCTCCTTTTTTAAGGAGGCACTCCAGCTAGAAGGGAGTTGTCTCTAGCCACCCCGCCAGGTAAAACTGGCGGGGATTTTTCTTGTTTTTATTACCAAAAACTCTTGACTCGACGACTTCGCGCAATTATAATCATAGATTAATGAAGATTGTGTAATGCGGGTTGATTGTGCACTGCGCCTGTGGCGTGGCGTTTTAGGGTGCGCGTACCTCCATTTAGTAAAGCTTCGGTGCCAACTCTGATAGCGGATAACCCGCCTCTGTCAGGGCTTAATCAAAATTAACCACAACGAGGGAGTAACATGCCAAAAGCAACGACGGCAAAACACACCCCGGTCAAGCGAGTATTCTTTACTAAAGAAGATACTGCGGTCGAGGTGCCAAATCTCTTGGCTCATCAAAAGGAATCTTGGCAAGATTTCGTCGAGACAGGCCTAAGCGAGATTTTCGCGGAACTTAATCCGATCGAAGATTATACGGGGCAGAAACTTGAACTGCGCTTCAAAGATTACAAATTTGAAGACCCAAAAAACGACGAGAAATTCGCTAAAGAAAATAACCTGACGTTTGAGGCGCCGCTCTCGGTGACAGTTGAACTGACAAACAAGGTAACTGGCGAGGTCAAAGAGCAAGAAATCTACTTGGGCGATTATCCATGGATGACCGACCGGGCAACGTTCATCATTAATGGTACGGAGCGCGTAGTGGTTAGCCAATTGATTCGTTCGGCGGGCATTTTCTACACTGCCGAGAAAGGCGCTGGGCGCAATCTGTACAACGCTAAGCTTATCCCTGGTCGCGGCGCCTGGCTAGAGTTTGAGACTAGCGCTAGCGGTGCGATCTATGTCAAGATTGACCGCCGCCGCAAGATCGCTGTGACGACGTTTTTGCGAGCTCTCGGTTATAGCAAAGTGTCGGAAATCAAGGAATTATTTGACGATATCGATACCGGCGACATCAAGTACATTGAGGCAACGCTAGAAAAAGACCCAGCACACGGCGTCAACGAAGCGTTAATTGAAGTTTACCGGCGTTTGCGCCCAGGCGACTTAGCGACGGTTGATAATGCCCGGCAAATGATCGAGCGAATGTTCTTCGACTTCAAACGCTTTGACTACAGCCGCGTCGGCCGCTACAAAATCAATAAGCGTTTAGGGCTGGACGTGCCAAATACCGCCGAAAATCGCACTTTGCAAAAAGATGATTTGGTGGCGATTATTCGCGAGCTGATTCGCATGAACAACACCCAAGAGCCAGGCGACGACATCGACGCACTCGACAACCGCCGCATTAAGCTAGTCGGCGAGCTGGTGGCGCGCCAATTCCGCGTCGGTATGCTGCGCATGCAGCGTAATGCCATGGATCGCATGAGCATGAGCGACCTAGAAAACGTCACGCCGAGCCAATTAATTAACGCCCGCCCGGTCGTTGCGGCAGTGCGCGAATTCTTTGCTTCGAGCCAGCTCAGCCAGCTGCTTGACGAGGTCAACCCGATTTCGGAACTTAGCCATAAACGCCGTTTGAGCTCAATGGGGCCTGGCGGTTTGAGCCGCGAACGTGCCGGCTTTGAAGTGCGCGACGCTCATCCGACACACTACGGACGTATCTGTTCGGTAGAAACTCCGGAAGGTGCTAACATCGGCTTGGTGCTGAACTTAGCTACTTATGCGCGTATTAACGAGTACGGCTTTATCGAGACGCCTTATCGCAAAGTTGTTGATGGCCACGTAACCGACGAAGTAGTCTATCTAGACGCTTCTGAGGAAATCAACGAAGTGATAGCTGACGCTGGCGTGAAGCTTGACGAAAATAACAATCTGAAAAGCCCGCGTGTGTCGGCTCGCAAATTCTTGCAGCCGAGCCGCGTCGATGCGTCAGAGGTTACGTTGATCGATGCTTCGCACAAGCAGATTCTCGGCTCGACCGCTAGCCTAGTGCCATTCATCGAGAAGAACCGCGTCGACCGCGCGTTGACTGGCTCCAACATGCAGCGCCAAGCAGTGCCGCTATTGCAGCCGCAAGCGCCGACAGTTGGCACTGGAATCGAGGCTAATATTGCGCGCGATTCCAGCCAGCTAATCGTCGCCGAGGCTGACGGCGAAGTCATTCGCGCCGATGGCGACAGCGTAGAAGTCAAATATGCCGATGGCGTCAAAAAGTACGATCTAATCCACTTTGCCAAGAGTAATGATGATCGCTGTATCAATCAAAAAGTTCGCGTCGAGCGCGGCGAACAAGTCGCTAAGGGTGATATCTTGATCGAAGGCATGTCAATTGCCGAGGGTGAACTGGCGCTAGGTAAAGATTTGCTGGTCGCCTTCATGCCGTGGGGCGGCTACAACATGGAAGATGCTATCGTTATCAGTCGCCGCTTAGTCGAAGATGATACTTTGACATCTGTAAACATCAAAGATTATTCGGTCGAAGTCCGCGAAACCAAGCTTGGTCCGGAGATCGTTACTCGCGATATCCCGAACGTCAGCGAGGACAGCTTGCGCCATTTGGATGAAGACGGTATTGTCCAGGTTGGTTCAGAAGTTAAAGCTGGCGATGTGCTGGTCGGTAAAATTACGCCGAAGGGCGAGCAGGAACTCTCTAGCGAGGAGCGCTTACTGCGGGCCATTTTCGGTGAGAAAGCCAAAGACGTCCGCGATACCTCGCAGCGTATGAATAACGCTGGCGGCGGCAAGGTCGTCGGCGTCAAGGTCTTCAGCCGCGAGAATGGCCATGAACTGAAAGCCGGCGTGCTGATGCAAATCCAGATTTTCGTTGCGCAGATGCGCAAAATCAGCGTCGGCGACAAGATGGCTGGACGCCACGGCAACAAGGGTGTGGTAGCCCGCATTCTGCCGGTCGAGGACATGCCGTATCTAGCTGACGGTACGCCAGTCGATGTAGTGCTTAACCCGCTAGGCGTGCCTAGCCGCATGAACCTTGGCCAGCTGTTCGAAACGCATCTCGGTATGGCTGCCAAAGCACTTGGTTACAAAGTTGCTACGTCACCGTTTAATGGTGTTAGTAACGAGACAATTGAGGAGCAGCTCGAGAAGGCTGGCTTCGCTAAAGATGGTAAGAGCCAGCTATATGACGGCCGCAGCGGCGATGCTTTCGAGGAACGCACTACAGTCGGTGTCATGCATATGATTAAATTACACCACATGGTTAGCGACAAGATTCATGCCCGCTCAACCGGCCCGTACACCATGGTGACGCAACAGCCGCTCGGCGGTAAAGCCCAAAACGGTGGTCAGCGCTTCGGTGAGATGGAGGTCTGGGCACTCGAGGCTTACGGCGCAGCAACAACTCTGCAAGAAATGCTGACGATTAAGTCCGACGATGTTTACGGACGCGCGAAAGCTTATGAATCGATTATTAAACACGACGTTATCACCGGTCCGAAGCTACCAGAAAGCTTTAACGTTTTGGTTAAAGAGCTGCAAGGGTTGTGCCTGCGCGTTGATTTGGTCGACGAACACACTAACAACATAGATGCTGAGAACTTGATTGCGACTAGCGGCCCGGATGATAAAACTATTCCAGCTAACGACGATGATAATGAAACTTATCTAGATGAATCTGACGGTATTGGCAATATCGACGACGGTATGAGTGTACGCGACATCAATGATAACGGTCAGATTTCGGAAGATGAAGATGATTATAACGATAACGAAGAGGAGGAGGCGTAAGATGGCGCGAGTAGTTTCTACGTCCGGTATCGCGGATTTTGACGCGGTACGCTTGGTAGTAGCCAGCGCGGAAGACGTCAACAAATGGAGCAACGGCGAAGTTACTAAGCCGGAAACAATCAATTACCGCACTCAAAAGCCAGAGCGCGATGGTTTGTTCTGCGAGCGGATTTTCGGTCCAGTCAAAGATATCAATCCGCACGATTCTAAGCTCAAAGGCGTGCGCAGCCGCGAGGCAGCGGTTGATAAAAACGGCGAGCTAGTCACCAAGTCTATTGTTCGCCGCGAGCGCATGGGTCATATCAGCCTAGCAGCGCCGGTAGCACACATTTGGTTTATGCGCGGTACGCCGAGCGCCATGAGTTTGCTGCTTGGCATCACAGTGCGCAACCTAGAGCGGATTGCTTATTTCGCAACGTACGTGATTTTGGAAGTTGATGAAGAAAAGCGCGATCAAATGTTGGCCGACCTAGAAACCGAGACCGAAGCTGGCCGCCAAGCAATCAAGATTCGCTATGAGCGTGAAGCTGCCGCCGAGGGCGCCGACATCAAGGCGCTAGCTGAAGCACAAAGTAAAGAGCTAGACGAACTAGAAGATCAGTATAATGCCAAGAAAGCTCAACTTGAGGGCTTACAAAAACATGCGCTGATGAGCGAAACCGATTATCGTAACTTGCCGGAGGCTTATGAGGAGCTCGTCGAAGTAGCGATGGGCGGTACAGCGCTCAAGAGGATGCTTGATGAGATTGATCTCGATAAGCTTATAACTGATTTGCAGGAAGAAGCTGAGAACGCTAAGGGCCAACGCGAGAAGAAACTTCTCAAGCGGCTCAAAGTGCTCGAAGGCATGCAAGCTGCCGACATCAAACCGTCCAGTCTTTGTATCACAGTCCTGCCAGTTATCCCACCAGATTTGCGGCCGATGGTATCGCTAGCAGGTGGCCGCTTCGCGACAAGCGACTTGAATGATCTTTACCGCCGCGTTATTAACCGCAACAATCGTCTCAAGAAATTGATCGAGTTAAACGCGCCGGAAGTAATTCAACGCAATGAAAAGCGCATGCTGCAGGAGGCTGTCGACAGCTTGATTGACAATTCGGCAGCGCGCGGTGGCCGGGCGGTCAACGCTACTGGTAATCGTCGCCGGCTCAAGAGTCTAAGTGATATGCTCAAAGGTAAGCAGGGCCGCTTCCGTCAGAATCTGCTCGGTAAGCGCGTCGATTATTCTGGCCGCTCGGTGATCGTTGTCGGCCCGAAGCTAAAAATTAACCAATGCGGCCTGCCAAAGCAAATGGCGATAGAGCTATTCAAGCCGTTTGTCATTAGCTGGCTAATTGAACACGATTACGCCCACAACATTCGCAGCGCTACGCGCTTGATCGAATCGGGCGAGGCGGTTGTTTGGGATGCGCTCGACGAGGTTATTAAGGGTAAGTATGTGCTGCTTAACCGCGCGCCATCGCTTCACCGCTTAAGCATTCAGGCTTTCCAGCCAAAGCTAGTCGAGGGCAAAGCCATCCAATTACACCCGCTAGTTTGTGCTGGTTTCAATGCCGACTTTGATGGCGATCAGATGGCGGTTCACTTGCCATTAAGCGACGAAGCGCAGGCCGAAGCTCGCGAATTGATGAGTGCTGTCAATAACTTGCTCAAGCCGGCTGATGGTAGCCCAGTGCTCAGTATCAGCCAGGACATCGTGCTCGGCAATTACTATTTGACGTACGAAAAGCCAAGCGTCCAAACCGAGACGCGCGCCGTCTTCGCTAATAGCCGCGACGCCGAGTTGGCTTATGACATGGGCAAGCTCCACTTGCAGAGTCCGATTCGCGTGCGCGCCAAAGGCGAAATTCACGATACTACACTGGGTCGCGTTTTCTTCAACGAGATCTTGCCGGATGATTTCCCGTATAACAACAATGTTCAGACCAAGAAAGAGCTCAAGAAGGTATTGGCGCAAATCTTTGATCGCTACGGCGCCGAAGAAACCGCCAAGACAGCTGACCGCATGAAAGGTTTAGCTTTCCGTTTCGCGACGGTCGCCGCTGTATCAACTGGCAAAGATGACTATGTCCACCTCGACCAAACTGAGGACATCATCAAAGAAGGCGACGAGCGCGCTGCCTTGATTGCCGAGCAATACGACCAAGGGTTGATTACCGACGACGAGCGTTACAGCTTGACGGTGGCTGCTTGGCGCAAGGTAGATAATCAAGTTACTAAGCTGTTGCAAGACAACCTCCATCACATCGATACTAGCATCTCGATCATGGTTAACTCGGGTGCGCGCGGCGACATTTCCAACGTTAAGCTGGCTAGCGCCATGATTGGTATCCAGGTCGACGCTGCTAACCGCGAGATTGAACTGCCGATTCGCTCGTACTACACGCGCGGTTTGTCGAGCCTGGAGTCGTTCGTAGCGACACGCGGCTCGCGCAAAGGTCTAATCGACACCGCGCTGAAGACTGCCGACTCAGGCTATCTGACACGCCGCTTGGTTGACGTCTCGCAAGACGTCTTCACTGTCGAGGACGAAGAAGGCGACGATGAAGGCTACACGATTTATCGCAGCGAGACTGAGGAAACGATGATCAGCTTCGGCAATCGCCTATACGGTCGCTACACCCGTGATGCCGTACCAGGCTACGTTGGCGCTAACGAGCTGATTACCCGCGAGATCGCCGACAAGATTGATGCCGATCAAGATATTACTGAGGTTAAGATCCAATCGATTCTCTCGACTAACAATCTCGAAGGTATTCCGCGCCGCAGCTATGGTATCGACATGGCGACTAACGAGTTAGTCGGTGCTGCTCAGCCAGTTGGTGTCATCGCCGCGCAATCAGTCGGCGAGCCAGGCACCCAGCTGACTTTGCGTACTTTCCACAACTCTGGCGTAGCTGGTAGCGACATTACTCAAGGTTTGCCACGCGTCGAAGAGCTCTTCGAGGCACGCAATCCGAAAGGCCAAGCTTACATTACCGAGGTCGCTGGTACAGTTGACATCTGGGAAGATGGCAAGAAATACATTGTCCAAGTCACCCCAGAATCTGGCCGTGTCGAGCGTTTGCCGCTAGACGGTCGCAAGCCGCTTTTGCAAGATGGTTCTGAGGTCAAAGTAGGTGATATCCTCGCTGAAGGAACAGGCGACAGCCGTTCGCTGGTTGCGCCATTCGACGGCGTAGTCGAGACAGCCGAAGACACTATTGTTATCGCTGCTAACGCCGCGGCACCAGTCAAGTATGAAATTCCAGGTACCGCTAAATTAGTAGTTTCGGCTAATGATCATGTCGAGTCAGGTGATCGCTTGACGATTGGCTCATTGAATCTGCACAACTTGATGAGACTGAAGGGCACAGAAGCGACTCAGCGTTACATCATCAACGAAGTGCTGCGCATCTATGCCGCTCAAGGCCAAGACGTCGCCGATAAGCATCTCGAGATCATTGTGCGCCAGATGTTTAGCCGCGTGCAAATTGAGGATCCAGGCGATAGTGACTTTGTGATGGGCGATATCGTGTCCAAAGCGCGCGTCGTCGCTGAGAACAAAGCGCTGGTTGCTGCCGGTAAGGAACCTGCTCAATATATGCAAATGCTACTCGGTATCACTAAAGTTTCGATCTGGAGTGATAGCTGGTTGAGTGCGGCGTCTTTCCAAGATACCACTCGTGTGTTGATCAATGCTGCTACTAGCGGCCGGGCTGATCACTTGAACGGCTTGAAGGAGAACGTCATTATCGGTCGTAAAATTCCAGTTGGTACTGGCGCTCGTGCGCTCGATGCTGATCAAGACGATTCGCCAGCTGACGAGTACGCTGAAAGTGTCGTCGAGGAAGCCGATGATATCACCCCTGATGTTGACGCCGAGTCGTAGCTAAGAGGTAGGGCGCTGAAGCCTGCAAAATAATATAATGCTGTCTCGCAAGGAGATAGCATTATATTTTTACCCTCGTATATCAATGCATCTGCTCGGATATATCAAGCACATTTCTTCTCGAAAGGCGATTCGCTATTTTTGCATGTCTTGACTCAACTCGGCAGTGTCAACGTTTGCCAGTATAGATCACGGTATCTCTAGTGCTACCGCCAACCGGCTGGCATTTTTGGTCGGCATAAGCCATGTGCAGTTCGCTAGTATTATACAGCGTACAAACTACGAGAACGCCACGATTACGATCTTGGAAATAGTGCCATAGGCGATCTGGTGTTTGATAGAATAATCCTAGATTGTCTGGAGCTGTCATCCGTTGATACAATACTGTACTTACAGGAATTTCTAACAATTGGTAACCGGCCAGCGCACCTTTAGTCGGAGCAGGTTTGCCGATAAAGCCGTATTGTCCAGCAGCACTAGTCAATGGCGTATAGACTGAAGCAACTGGCTGTTGTGCTTCGGCGTATTCAGCGTATACTTTAGCATCGAGACAGCGAATTTCCATCCAATCACCAAGTTTATCACGCTGCGAAATGTCAGTACTTAATTGGCAAGTAACGTCTTCTCGAGTAAAGTCAGCGAGATAATTCGTCTTTTCACCCTCTGAGAAAACCTTACGAGTGAAACCATCATAATCCATGCTCTTTTCGATCGATTCGCGCTGCGCAGTTGCCTTATCTTTGTCGACATAGCCAGCCAAGCTGACGACTTGGTCAAGATCAGGCACGACCGTATAGAACTTTCTGCCTTTAGATCTGACTGGAGTGGTGATTGACGATTTAGCTTTTTCTTTACCCTTGAAATAGACATTGACGTGCTTGATAGTCTCGGCGGCAGTTAAGTGAGATACTTTGGTGTCGTCAGGTTTTTTCTCTTTAGTAGTTTCACTAGTCGAGGAGCGAGCAAACATCATCACTGAAACAACCACTACCAATGCTAGAACTGCAACAATACCAGCAATTATCATGACAATACGAAACGTCCGAAAGGGGTCGCGCGGCGGCTTATAATGTGGAGCTGGTGCTATCGGATCAGGGCGTGGTGCCTGCTCGGGGTGGCCAGCGTACTGAATGTCATTATCGTTAAGCGGATTCATATGACTATTATACTATATCGCTTGCGTTTTGCGGCACATACCGCGGCTGCAGGCATCGCGAGCAGACGAAAGTACTTGCTTCTTATTCTCACCTATTTTTGTCTAAAATTCAACAAAATTGCGTAAATCTATTGACTTACGCGCTCATATATGGTATGTATATATCAGCTTTTATTGACAAAACGAGCAAATCGTTGTCCAGAAGCGCACTTTGACAAGCAGACAGACACGAGATGAGATCTTGGCGGGCAAGGAAGAATTTTTACTTGACGGTCGAGACCTCGTCTCGTGTGATATAGAGAATCACGCGTAGTCTTTGTCTCAGTCTGAGGCGGGCGGCTATTCGCCGCGAGGAAACCGAGAGGAGTCATTATGACCCACGACGTCTCTATAGAGATCAAGAAGAGCGATGGCAAGATTATCGCCATCGGCCAGATTGCTTTGCCGGAGGAGGTCGCCGTCGACGACCTCTTTGTCACGATCACCACAACCGAGCTGAAGGAGGAGCGCAACCCGCTCCACCCGGAAGCATTAGCGCTTGCCGACCTGAAGGTCGGCATGAAGATCAGAGTCAACCACGAGTACGACAATGGCTGGTCGTATTCTGCTATCGTGGTGGGTTCGCCTACCACAAACGAGTATGGCAGCACTGTCATCCCGCTTGTCCGGCTCGGAGACAAGCCTGACTATATCATGGGATACCCCAAAGACATGGGGCTGATGACACCGTACCAGGAGGGGTGTCGTTCCTGGTGGAACCACACCTGGTACACCACCGTCGCTGAGTGACGGCTGAATGCGGCAAGCAGACGATATCTAGAAACTGATGTCGCCTCTGACATCGTGTTTTTTCTTCTTTATATCACCATCTGCTTGTCGCATTTGCTCCATAGATGCGTGTCTATGCTGATGAGTCGGAAACGACGAAAGCGAATTTCTTATCCAATCATCACTAGTCGGGTTTATTCCTGACTCTGGATCTCAGGGGACAAGCAAACCTTGCTTTCTGATAGGTTTTTGCTACAATAGAGCATAGAGTTTCTCTCGAGTGAAGCGGGGTTATCGGTGTAATAATGCTGCGGCTCTCGAGATGCGAGCGGGTGTTTGCTGCATTAGCGCTTGCCAACCGAGCCTTTAGCAAGCTCACATTTATCATTATAATTAGGAGAAGTTGAATGCCAACCATCAACCAACTGGTGCGCAAGCCTCGCCAGACTGCTGGCAAAAAGTCGAAGTCGCCGGCGCTTGGCCGCATCCACAATGCCCTCAAGGTACGTTACTACGATCAGGACGCACCACTCAAACGCGGTGTCTGTGTCAAAGTTACTACCAAAACGCCAAAGAAACCTAACTCAGCATTGCGCAAGGTTGCTCGCGTCCGCTTGACTAACGGCCATGAAGTTTGGGCTTATATCGGCGGCGAAGGTCACAATCTGCAAGAACATGCTGTCGTACTAGTGCGCGGCGGACGCGTACCGGACTTGCCGGGTGTGCGTTACCACATCGTTCGCGGAGCACTTGACTTGCAAGGTGTCTCTAAGCGCAAACAAGGCCGCAGCAAATACGGCACCAAGAAGGAGGATAAGTAATCATGCCTCGCAAAGTTACCAAAAAGCTCCAGCGCCAATTGCAGCCAGATCGCAAATACCAGTCGGTTTTGGTACAGCGCTTAATTAACAAATCAATGCTCAACGGCAAGAAGCTAGTCGCCGAGCGCGCCGTTTACCATGCTCTTGAGCAAGCCGCCAAAACACTGAAAAGCGAAGATCCGCTAGAGGTTTTCGAGAAGGCTATCAGCAATATTAGCCCAAGTTTTGAGGTCAAATCTCGCCGCGTTGGTGGCGCCAACTACCAGATTCCATTTCCGATTCAGGGTCATCGCCAGCAGCATTTTGCCTTCATGTGGTTAGTCCAAGCTGCCCGCAGTAAAAGCGGTATGCCGTACAGCAAGCGCCTGGCGACAGAAATCGTTGACGCCTGCAACGAAACTGGCATTGCCTTCAAGAAAAAGGAAGACACTCACAAGATGGCTGAAGCCAACCGCGCTTTCGCACACTTCGCCCGCAGCTAATTTTTGCTGTCATGTATTTGATATCACCGCTATGCCTAGTGGTGATATTTTTATTAGACGCTTGCATAAATACTATACTTCGCATTATAGTGAAAAGTATGAACAAGGCGTCGTTAGCTGTTATCCGTCCACTTGCCGAGAATCTGCCAGCTGACGCTGCTGAGCAAGCGCTCCACCAATTCGAATCCCGCCGCAATCCGGCGGGACTTTTTCATTCGGCGTGGAGTCATGTCGAGTATGCACTATGTCAGTCTATTGATACTGATAACGATTTGCGGCTAAATTATCTCTCTTACGCACAAGAACTACTTGGCGAAATCATCAAAGCGGATATCTCGGGTGAAATTTATGGCCAAGCGATTAGCCATCCTATATCGCAAGATCAATTGCTCGGTGCATTGACATTATCAAGCTATGTGCCGGTCTTTCGTCAGCGAGCGCTAGGCGAAGTAACTCAGCGCCGCGACTGCGTAGAACTATACGAAAGCCTCGGCCAAGCGATGAGTTACTTACGTCCGCTTGATATCGATGAACCGCCACAATGGCGTATGGCTGAGATGGCAATGCTGGCATTATCAGCACGGACGACCCAACCTGACTTCTTATTATACCCAGCGTCGCCGCGCGAAGAGAGCGCGCCGCTGAGTCGAATCAATCACGATAGTTATTTCATGAGTGCTGATAGCAAAGTGCCTCTACAGCAAAAATTGATCAATACCAACAAAGCATACGACGAGTGTGTGACAATTTTAACACTTGAGCCGCTGTTAGATAAGGGCGCTTCGCGTGCCCACTTCCGTCAAACGTCTAATCGTGCTGACAAACTAAACCGTCTATTATCACTAGTTGTCGCTGAATCGACCGGCGAGACGCTTGAAGCAGACGAAAAGTGTTTCCTAAATATGATAACGCAAGCAGTCGTAGCACACCGCTTGGCCGGCGAGCAGGTTCTAGTAGCTTGAGTGAAAACACTATGTGACTTCTCGCTTGGCTGAAAATATGCTACAATAGTTTGCAAGAGCTATTACTAATGCTTAAAAATAGATTATAAAGGAGAAAGAGGAGCCGTATGGCAAACCCAAAAAATGTTCCGCTAGAGAACTACCGCAACATTGGTATTATCGCCCATATTGACGCGGGCAAGACAACTACCACCGAAGGTATTCTATACCGTACTGGTATTAATCACAAAATTGGCGAGGTTAAAGGTGACGGTGACGGCGCCACCACCGACTGGATGACTCAAGAAAAAGAGCGCGGTATTACCATTACCAGCGCTGCCGTGACCTGCTTCTGGAAAGGCCACAAGATTAATATCATTGATACACCAGGGCACATCGACTTTACCGCCGAGGTGGAGCGCAGCCTACGCGTGCTCGACGGTGCGGTCACTGTGTTTGACGGCAAAATGGGCGTTGAAGCGCAATCCGAGACCGTCTGGCGCCAGGCCAACAAGTACAACGTGCCGCGTATCTGTTTCATCAACAAGATCAACCAGACTGGCGGCGACTTCTACAAATCTGTCGAGTCGATCCACAGCCGCTTGTCGAAGCAAGCTTTCCCAATCCATTTGCCGATTGGCTTCGAAAAAGACGTTTGCGGCGTGGTTGATTTGGTTGATATGAAAGCCTACACTTATGACGATTACACCGACCACGGGCTGAAGGTTGGCGAGATTCCAGCCGATATGCTCGAAAAAGCCAAGCATGCCCGCAGCCTGCTAGTCGAGAATGCTGTCGAGGCCGACGACGGCCTAATGATGAAGTTTCTCGACGAAGGCGAAGAGGCGATTACCATTGACGATCTAAAGAGCGCTCTGCGCAAGCGCGTGCTAGCCGGCGACTTTTACTTGGTTACTGGTGGCGACGGCCGCGGCGTGATTGTCGAAAAACTGCTCGATCTAATGGCCGATTATCTGCCAAGTCCGCTTGATGTGGACGAAATTTGGGGCAAAAACCCGAAAACTGGCGAAGAAGTTGGCCGCAAACCGAGCGACAAAGAGCCAATGGCAGCCCTAGCTTTCAAGATTGCTGCTGACCCGTTCGTTGGCAAGCTGATTTTCATCCGCGTTTATTCTGGCGTCCTCAAAGCCGGCAGTTACGTCCTCAACACCACCACTGGCGAAAAAGAGCGCATCGGCCGCGTTGTCCGTATGTTTGCTGATAAGCGCGAAGAGATCGACCAGGTCGGCGCTGGCGATATTGCCGCTGTAGTCGGACTGAAGAATACTTTCACCGGTAATACTCTAGCCGATCTTAGCCACCCGATCGCTCTCGAGAGCATTGAGTTCCCAGATCCACCGGTATCAATCGCTGTCGAGCCGAAGACCAAGGCCGACCAAGAAAAAATGGGTATTGCCCTGCAGCGCTTGGCCGAGGAAGACCCGACTTTCCGTATCCACACCGATGAAGAAACCGGCCAAACTATCATGTCGGGCATGGGTGAATTGCACCTCGAGATTCTAATCGACCGCATGAAGCGCGAATTCAACGTCGAAGCTAATGTCGGCGAGCCGCAAGTTGCTTTCCGCGAAACTATCAAAGGCACCGCTGAGGTTCAAGGTAAGCACGCCAAACAGTCCGGTGGTCGCGGCCAGTACGGTGACGTTTGGGTACGCTTCGAGCCGAATGAGGCAGGCAAGGGCTTTGAATTCATCGACGAAATCAAGGGCGGTGTGGTACCGCAAGAGTACCGCCCAGCTGTCATGAAGGGTATCCGCGAAACGCTGGATGGCGGTGTTGTCGCCGGCTACCCAGTGGTCGATGTCAAGGCGACGTTGTACGATGGTTCGTACCACGACGTTGACTCTAGCGAATTAGCATTTAGCTTGGCGGCGCATTTGGCGACTCGCGCTGGCGTCAAGCAAGCCGACCCAGTCTTGCTAGAACCAGTCATGAAAGTCGAAGTCACCACGCCAGAGGAGTTCATGGGCGATATCATCGGCGACCTCAATAGCCGCCGCGGCCGCATCGAGAGTATGGACGACCTGATGGGCGGCGCTAAGCTAATCAAAGCTATCGTGCCGCTGGCTAACATGTTCGGCTATACTTCGGATATTCGCTCGATGAGCCAAGGTCGTGCCGCATCGACGATGGAGCTGGCCCATTACGAGGAAGTTCCACCGAACGTTGCTGCCGAGATTATCGAGAAGCGCAACAAATAACCTACACGATAATCGCTATTTACAAAAATAAGCCTGGATACAATTCAGGCTTATTTAATTACCACGCTCTAAACTTTCTGGAGTGTGAAAGCGGATTGTCTGTTATACTTATGTTATGGAAAGGGTGCGAAGGTTTTGGCAAGGTAACTACTTGCAGATACTTTGCGCGCTATATGCAGTAATTCTGGTTGCTGGAGTGTCAATCTCGATAGTACTATCCGACGACTCGCACTGGATGAGCTGGAGTCTCAGTCGTTTAGGCGAGTCTGCTGTTAATCGCCATTCAGCATTAGCTTTTAACTCTAGTGTTTTCATGTCAAGTATGGTGCTTATCGCTATCGGCATCGGCATGGCTCAGAGTTACGCCAGGTTGCAGCAATCACGTGCCGCCAAATTATCAGCCTGGATGGTCATTCTGTTGGCAATTTGCATGCTAGGTGTATCACTTTGCCCAAACGACACATTGCACTTAGCACACTTCGTTTTTTCGCGCAGCGTGATCGCGGTAATAATATTGACGATGTTGGCCCTACCGTCAAACTTCAATTATTTAACACATCGCCAGCGGCTACTATCATTTGGCTTTCCGTTTTTTGCGACAATATTAACCGCCCAAGGCTATATTCTGCAGAGCTTCTGGTTCGTCGTCGTTGAAGCGATACTTGCGCTTCTTGCTATATCTTGGTTGTTTATCGTCTGCCGTCATTTAGATAAGCGTTTGCGCTCGTAAACTACTTTACACACCTCAGTCTTTCCACTATAATAAAGGGTAACGCGCGACGCGTTTTGTCGAGGTGACAGCACTTTCGGCGGTAGCTCGCGTCGTGAACAAAATAATACTAACGTTAGGAGAAATACTTCTATGGCAGACTTTGATCGCTCAAAGCCTCACATCAACGTCGGTACCATGGGTCACGTCGACCACGGTAAAACGACTTTGACCGCCGCCATTACGCATGTCTTGGCTAAGCGGCTCCCAAGCGACGTGAACAAGCCGCGCGACTACGCGGACATTGACAACGCTCCAGAGGAAAAAGCCCGCGGTATCACTATCGCGACTTCGCACCAAGAATACGAGTCCGAGAAGCGCCACTACGCACATGTTGACATGCCAGGCCACGCCGACTATGTCAAGAACATGATTACTGGTGCTGCCCAGATCGACGGCGCTATCCTCGTGGTTGCCGCCAACGACGGCCCGCTACCGCAGACCCGCGAGCACGTGCTGCTTGCTCACCAGGTTGGCGTGCCGAAGATTATCGTTTTCCTCAACAAGATGGACTTGGCTGATCCAGAGTTAGTCGAGCTTGTCGAGATGGATGTTCGCGAGCTGCTAACCAACAACGGCTACGACGGAGACAATACACCAATCATCAAGGGTTCAGCTACCAAAGCTCTCGAGGGCGACAAAGAATCCGAAGACGCTATCATGGAATTGGTCAAGGCGATGGACGACTACTTTGAGCTGCCAAAGCGCGACCTAGACAAGCCATTCCTGATGCCAATCGAAGACGTCTTCTCGATCAAAGGCCGCGGCACCGTCGCAACCGGTCGTATCGAACAGGGCATTATTAAGCTTAACGACCCAGTGGAGATCGTTGGTCTGAAAGCAACTCAAAGCTCGGTTGTTACCGGCATCGAAGCTTTCAAGAAGACTCTCGATCAAGGTCAAGCTGGCGACAACGCTGGTTTGCTGCTGCGCGGTATCGAGCGCGAGCAAATTGAGCGCGGCCAGGTTATCGTCGCTCCGGGCACGCTAACTCCGCACACCGAGTTCGAGGCCGAAGTCTACATCCTCAAGAAAGAGGAAGGCGGCCGCCACACTCCATTCAGCAAGGGCTACAAGCCACAGTTCTACTTCCGCACCACGGACGTAACCGGTGAAGTCGAGCTGCCAGCTGACAAGGAAATGGTCATGCCGGGCGACCAAGTGACCTTCAAGGTTAAGCTGCTCGCTCCAATCGCCATGGACAAAGGTCAAGACTTCGCTATCCGCGAAGGCGGCCGTACCGTCGGCGCTGGTGTCGTCACCAACATCATCAAGTAATCTGTATTAATAGACTACTTAGAATAAAATACCTCCGATACCTCGGGGGTATTTTTTATATAGCAGCTAAGGACAGTCTGCTAGTACAATAATTTGTTCAATCGTACAGAAAGTAAAATGCCCCGACCGGGGAGCTAAGATAGCTCAACCCAGTCGGGGTCGGGGCGACGGACGGGTGTCGTGGCTCTGACTATCGGGTCAACGCCAGAACCCACGACACGCTGATGTGTGTGGCGATGGCTGTCACCACCAAAACGGTGGCAACAAGAGCCATCAGTTCTGAGAGAGACCCAAAAGTCTCTCTCAGAACCTTTGCGAGATTACTCATAACTTCACCTCCTTCCGAGGTGTGTAGTAATTGTAAACCTATCAACTATCATCGCACATTTGGTACGATAATAGGTAATCTCCGTAGCCTCTGTCCGCAATGAGGCTACGCTCCGCATATTATAGCATACTTTCCTAAAATAATCAATACTTGCGTCTATTACTAATTGCTGCTATAGTATCTCTGTATTAGAATAATCGTCTCGAGAACTCTGCCAGACGCTAACGCAACCGATTCGAGCGGAGGTTACGAGACAAAAGGAGAACACATGACTGAAGATAAAGGTCTTACCATTCGTATCCGTCTCAAGGCGTACGATCACCGAGTTATCGACCAATCAGCCCAGCAAATTGTCGCTACGGCTATACGCACCGGCGCTACTGTAGCTGGTCCAGTGCCGTTGCCGACGCGACGTAGTACTTATACGGTAGTCAAAAGCCCGCATGTCTACAAGATGGGTGGCGAATCCTTTGAAATGCGCGTCCACAAGCGCTTGATCGACATCTCTGGTGCTACGCCAAAGACGATCGACAGTCTACAGAACTTGTCGCTGCCAGCTGGCGTTGACGCTGAGATCAAGATGTAAGCCGCTATCAGTTGCATGGAACTAAGCCTCCCTGATATAGGGAGGCTTTTAAGTAGTTATAGCGCTTGTGATATACTGAGATTATGGCTTCACGGCGACACAAACAACGCACTTACGCTCGCAACCGCGTATTCAGCCGTCGCGGCAATGAAAAACTAGAGCCAGATGGGGTCTATCTATTGAAACTAACTGTGATGGCCATCGCTGGCACTTTATGGCTGAAGTTCAAGATGCCACTAATCTTTGGCGGATTCACGATATCGGCTTTTCCGTTAGGGCTAATCATAGGAGCGTTAGCAGTTTACATCTGGGAGAAACATCCCAGCGATCGGCGAATATGGTATGCAGTTTTGTTGATAGTAGCAATAGTATCGTATTTCCTACCGGCCGGCATCTTGCTATGAAATCACAAAAAGAGAAGACTCCGCACATCTGGATCTCATTAGCTCTAGGGACTTGATTTTTCCCGATAGAGTATGTTACAATAACCCCTGTAATTCTATTACGCGTAATATTAAACTTATAAGACTCGCGCGAATTGGCAAGTCCGGGCAACGGATACTACCAGCCGCCGAGGCTT
>ERZ773083.784-NODE-784-length-24148-cov-3.934213_pt1 | contig 24148 bp, 28 predicted proteins | sample MGYA00511465_ERZ773083 | MGnify/ENA primary metagenome ERZ773083 (study PRJEB29015, sample SAMEA2738001) | human oral metagenome | biome: human oral; feature: human-associated habitat; material: dental | place: China | collected 2060 ... | reverse complement strand
CCATCTCTACTAAAAATACAAAAATTAGGTGGACGAATGGTGGAAAGTTGGTGGCCTGGCGCTGGGCGATTGTCCGCTGAAAAAAATCTTGGTAGCGCTGGCTGATGCCATCGCGGATAGCGGGGTGATGTGGTTGGTAGCTTTGGACAATCACCTGGGTAGGGTGGCGAGAGCGGCCAACCCGGCCAACCGCCTGAGCTAGGAGCTGAAAGGTCCGCTCGGCGGCGGCGAAATCGGGGAGATCAAGGCCTGTGTCGGCTTGGACGATTCCCACGGTGCGTAGCTGTGGCAAATCAAACCCCTTTGCGATAACCTGCGTGCCGATGATGATGTCGATTGAACCATTATACAGTTCAGCATAGCGGCGGTCGGCCGTCTCTGAAGACGGGGTATCGGCATCAAATCGCGCAATAGTTTTATGCGGAAAGAGCTGGCGGATGGCGGTTTCGATCCGTTTCGTCCCCAGCCCTTTATGCAGTACGTCAGCCTGGTGGCATTCGGGGCAGCTGGTCGGTACGTGGCTCGTAAACCCGCAAATATGGCAGATCAATTGGTGATGGTCGGCATGGAGTGTCAAGGGCACAAAGCAGCGCGGGCAGCCCGCGCTCCAGCCGCACTGTCGGCAGAGCGTGATAGTGGCGGTACCTCGCCGATTATGAAATAGTAATACTTGCCTGCCGGCATTCAGGGTGGCTTTGATCGCCTGGAGAAGGGGGTCTGATAAAAAATGATGCTGGCAGAACTGTTGGCGCTTTGTCATGTCGACCAGGCTGATCGATGGTTTGACGGTCTGGGCGCGTGCTGGGTGGGCCATGGTGATAATCGGTCGATTGGTTTTTTGTGCAAAAAAGTAATCGCTGACACTCGGCGTGGCACTACCCAAGACAACCTTTGCCTGATACTGCTGGGCCAAAATAGTGGCGACACGCAGGGCAGAGTAGCGGGGCGATTGCTCTTGCTTGAAGCTTGGCTCGTGGCACTCATCAATCACGATTAGCCCAAGCTGTTGGACTGGCATAAACAATGCTGAGCGAGGGCCGATGACGACAACCGGCCCGTCTGCTTGAATGACTCGGCGCCACGCCTGGTGGCGCTCGGCCTCTGTCTGGTGCGAGTGGGCTACCACCACAGTACGAAAGTACGCAGAAAACTGGTCAATCAGCTGGGTGGTGAGGGCGATCTCTGGCACCAGCACGATCACTGATAAGCCGTCGGCTTGCACGCGCCGAGCTGCTTCGATGTACACCAGGGTTTTGCCAGAACCAGTGACGCCGTGAAGCAGAGCTGTGCCGGGCGACATAGTGGTGATAGTATCGAGGGCTGCCGCTTGATCAGCCGTGAGTTGGTAGGCTGTGCGTGCGCGAACTTTGGTGGTTGGCTGAGGGGCTGGTCGTGTACGGCGCTGTTTCAACAGCCCCCGCGGCAGAACTGTCTGCCACACCGTTGCCAAGTGTGTTGCATAATATTGACTCATCCATTGGGCAGTCTGGACCAGCGGCAGTGGCAGTGGCGCCGGGCTGAGGGTTCGTTGGATAGGCTTGACGGCAAATGTCGGCTGCTCGACTGGCATCATCACCACGCCGGCCATTATCTGCCGGCCGACCTCGACCGCGACAAGGCTGCCAATCGCGAGCTCTGTCTCAGAGGCATAGGTAAAAGCTGACTCATTTGCCCGAACGATCTTGACCGGCGACACAAGGTAATACCACACGGTCTTCATTATACCCGGTCTGCGATCGACTTATAAGCATAAGTGAAAAAATAGTAATAATTGGTCTTGCCGCTTGTTGTAAAATTGTGTTACACTGAATGGCAGTAAAGGGAATATAAAGGGAGTATATGCTAGACATATTTATCACATCTCGGGTGCGGCGGAAAATAGTCGTTGTCTATGCGAAGTATCCTGATTTTCACACTCATGTCCGCGGGCTCGCCAAGCTTATCAAAGAAGATCCGGGCAACATCCAACGCGAGCTCAAACGCCTCGAGAAGGTCGGTTTTTTGATCAGCGAAAAGCAGGGTAACTCACGGACCTATTCGACGAATAAGCAATTTCCAATCTTCAAGGAGCTGCAAAGTATCGTCATTAAGTCGCAGCAACATTCGGCTCGGTTGAAGCGCAATCTCGACGCCGAAGGATGAGCCTGTTTGAGCGAATTTTGCAATCTCGTGGCCTGACTGAGCCATCGGCTCGCCAGGCTTTTTTGCAGCCAGATTATACCGCTACCAAGCACGACCCCTTTCTGCTGCCAGATATGGCCAAGGCGACCCAGCGGTTGCGGCGTGCCCGGGCTGCTGGCGAGAAGATTGTCATCTATGGCGATTATGACATTGACGGCCTCAGCGCCACCGCGCTACTGCTTGATGCGTTTACTCGGTTTGGCTTTCGGGCGGTGGAGGCATTTATTCCGAATCGTTTTGTCGAGGGGTATGGTATGACGATCGGTGCGGTAGACAAAGTGGCTGCGATGGGCGCTCAGCTGATCGTCACGGTGGATTGCGGCAGCCTGTGCCATGAGGAGATCGCCTATGCCTCGCACCTTGGTATCGATACCATCGTGACCGACCACCACAACGTGGCGGCGACACCGCCACCGAGCATCGCCGCGGTGAACCCTAAGTTTTCTGGTCATCACTATCCTTTTAGAGATCTCTGCGGTGCCGGCGTCGCATTCAAGCTCGTGCAAGCGCTGCAGACAGAGCTGGACGGTTTGCCAGATGGCTACGAAAAATGGCTTCTTGATTTGGTGGCGCTCGGCACTGTCTGCGATATTGTCCAGCTTGAGGACGAAAATCGGGCCAATGTCTACTGGGGCCTAGAAGTGTTGAAAAAACAACAACGACCGGGCCTGAAGGCACTGATGGCTGTCGCGGGGATTGAGCCAGATCAGCTCAATGCCAGGCAGCTTGGCTTTGGCCTAGGGCCACGAATGAATGCGGCTGGTCGGTTAGAGACTGCCCAGCACGCCCTCGACATGCTGGTGGCAACTGACGCGACAACTGCCCTGGCTGCCAGTCAAAAGCTCGACACCCTCAACCAAACACGCCGTCGTATTCAAGACAACATCTTTGCTGAGGCCTGTGTTCAGGCTGATGAGATGAGCCACGATGACGTGCTGGTGGTCAGTCGTCAGGGCTGGAATCATGGCGTCATCGGTATCGTTGCCTCAAAATTGGTCGAGGCTTACAAAAAACCGGTGTTTATCATCGGCGAGCGCGGCCAGGAGTCGACTGGCTCGGCCCGCAGCTTTGGTGACTTCAGTGCCGCTGATGCGGTGCGAGCGGCTGATACGGCCGGCATCATCATCAAAGGTGGCGGTCACGCTGCTGCCGCCGGAGTGACGCTGCTGACTGAGCGGATCGCTGACTTTCGCCGCTGCGTGAATCAGTTTTATAAATCGTTGCATTTAAAACAACAATTACAATATTTGTTGCCGCAGGCTGATGTCGAAATTGCTGACTTTACAGAGGTAGATGAACAATTGGTCAGCGATATTGCTCGCTTGGAACCCTTTGGCAATGGCAACCCCGAGCCTGTACTAAAAATTACTACAGCTACGGTCATCAGCGTACGGCGGCTAGGAGCAGATGGCCAGCATGTCAAGCTACTTCTCCAAGACGCTAATGGCGTGGTGCTGCCGATGCTCGCCTTTCAGGCTCCGGCCGATTTCTTCCGCCAGTCAGGAGATCTCGTGACAGCGTGGTTTCAGCCGACGATCAACCAATGGCGGGGCACTCGGGCGGTCGAAGGGAGACTACAGCACCTGCAGCTCGCTGATTGACAAACCGCACACTTTCGCGTATAATCTGGCTACATAAACAACCCCAGTCTTACAGGCGGAAAGGCAAGACAATGAGCGAATATGCTAGCTACAGAAGAGATGAGCAGGGCAGAAATGAGAGTCTGTCGTTTAAAGGAAGAAAGCTCAAGAAGGTTACTGCGGCTCTTGCTTTGACAGCAGCGGCGCTTACCTCTGGTTGCGCGAAAGGCGCTCTTGACGTTGACACACCAGACTTCCCTGCCGGTGGTGTATCGTATACTAAGGCGCCTCAGGAAGGTAGCATAATCCCTGGGGTGACGGACGTAAGAAAGGCAGTAGAAGCCGCCAAAGATTTTTATAAGCGGAATATTCTTGTTCTTTATTCTGACACCGAGCAGTCTCGAAACTCTGAGGTGGTCGCACAGCAGCTTGATGGGATGGTCGACCAGGCTATTGATATCGTGGCGCAGGCAGAGGCTTCTCGCCCTGATACGGTGAAGAAAGAGGTCCTTATTGATGATGACTATGCGACCCTTATGGAGGTTACTGTCACTCTGCCGGCTGGTCCAGACGGTCAGGTGAAGAAGCTTTCTGTCACCTATGCTTCGGCAAAGAAGGACGGCAAAGGCAATGTGGTCGAAACCGGTAAGTTAGAGAAAAGCACGGTATCCAGTGTCTATATAATAATCCAGCTGCCAATGGGAGGACTCCGTGAGCAAAAGAAAGTGATCAATATCAATGGGTTCTCTTGCACTGTCGATACCTCGCCTGGGCTTGCCAAGGCCACAAAAAAAGAGTACAAGCTGCATATTGAGGCGCTTGATGCATCACAGAAGAAGACACAGGAGGAACTTAATCTCTCGGTCAATAAAGTCACTGTTGATGCATATATAGCTGAGCTGGGCGAGTGGCTGTGGCAGATGGGAGACGACATGAGTCGAATCAGCAATTTTGTATATTTTCAACCTCTCCAACGCGATGAGCGGCAAACCGTTGTGGGCAGTAGCTTATCGCAGCCGCCGAAATCAGCTCATACCGGTGTGGGCATAAAAAAGAATAAAGGAGAATAATTGATGATAAAAAAGCGTAGGAATTTTGCAGAGCGCCGCTCAGGCTCTGGGCTAGGTGACATGGAGAGAAAGCGTAAGCAGAGAAAGGAGTTCCTCACTCGAGCGCTCGGTAATCTTAGTATTGCTGCGGTGGCGCTTGCTGCGGCTATAAACCTTGGTCTGGATCAAGAGAAGGATGAGTCTCCTGAGGCGACAGTTTCGGTACAAGAAGTGGGCGATGTCGTCCAGAGTGCTATCGATGAGGCGATTGATAAGGATAGGCAAAGAAGCCCAGAGGCCAGGGAGGTTGAGAGGCAGATCGATGGCTTGGCAGCTCAAGCAGCAGATGTGACAAGGCGAGCCAAAGCTAAGTCAGAAACGCCCGGTGCGCCATTTCTTCATCAAGTAACGCCAGGGGATGACCTTGTGGTAGAGAAAAATGCCGATGGGACAAAAATGTATACCAAACTAAATAGCGAAACCATAACGACCGGCGACGTTGAGATGACGGTGACGTATAAGGTCTGCACGGCGCCGCTGCCAGACAGAGACAACTGCCTGAACATCAATGATGAAGTAGATCCAGAGGGTAAGAATATAGTAGAAATTACGACAAAGGATTATTCTAACAATAATAAGGGAGTGGTCGTTCGCCTATCTGGCTCGACCTTTGGTGGGCTTTATTCGTTGGAGCGAAGAGGTGTCCCCGAAACTCCTGGGCAGAAAGCTAAAGTGCCGATCAATACGATGTCGATGGTGTGGAAGGCGGATGACATCGGGCGCCTTACCAAGCAGGCGAGTAAGGGCGTGACGGAGATCGACAGTATAGTGCCTCACTAAAAAGATGCGTTGGCCGGTGGCTCTGCCGGTAGCCTGAAAGCTTTGTCAAAATTGGGGCTAGGAGGTGGCCGTTTGACAGGTTACTATATTTGATTCATAATAAAAGTAGTATCATTAAATTGACGGGGAGAGCCTGATAATGAGCGAATATAGCCTACCAAAGCGAGTATATGAAGAAGATACCGCCATATCAGCTGACCGGTCTATTGAATCTGGCCGATCTCGGCCGCCCGAGAGACTGAAGCATCGCAAGATATGGGACAGAGCGGCGCGAGCGCTCACGAGTGCCGCACTTGCTACGACGCTGTCTTTCGGAATAGAGCAAGTGCGAGGTCCACTTGACACAGTCCATGCAAGAGCCTCGCAGAGTGAGCCTGTCGCAGAGGCAGTTGAGGATATGCGACAGGATTTCATAGAAAACAGCACCGATAAAGACGGCGCCTGGTCAGAACACTTTGCTGCTGGAGGGATTTTTGAGGGGGCGAGTCAAGCCGTTCGCCGTTCAGCGCAGGCTGTGGCGCAGTCGAAGAATCTGCCAAAAGATCTGTTTAATAGCAAACAGCTACGGGCTAAAAAGACGGAGGACGGGACTGTGCAGATGACCAAGCAGGACAGTACGACTATCCACGGCGGTGAACTGCGGGGAGTCGAGATCACGGTCATATATACAGTGACCGCGCCTCCTGGAGGTTCAGAGCCGAAGGCTTCGGGCGCCACAGAAGCCGGTATCCATGGCAGCTATAGTGAGGCAGGTATCAACGCGGATTGCAGTAATGTGACGACTGTGACCATTGAAAAGGGTGTTGACCGTGCTGCGAGTGATAAGTATGTCATCAGCAAGGAAAATCAGAACAGCGTGTACCAGGTCATGAAGATCGATGGAAAAGGTGTCATATCATCACGCGTACGCATCAACGGGCCAAACTTCGCAGCACACCCAGAAGCCAAAAGGAATGCGAATGACATGATAAGAGAGATGAATAACGCTGTTGCTGCTATAGGAAAGGGCTTCCCTGAGCCTGGTGTAAATGAGTGATTTGACAAATTAGAAGAGTAGCCTATAGTATGAAGTGGATAGTAGATAATTAAGAAAATAATGACATCCGACACAAGCACGATGAAGAATTCATAAGAGAGGAGTGAATACTGTGACTGAGAATGTGCGTAAAGAGACTGAGTTAGTCCCTGAGACTGAACAGCCTGAATCATCATCATGGTTGCGAAAATTTTCGGCGGCTGCCGCTCTGACTGCGAGTGCAGCTGTTGGCGTAGCCGCAGGCCACCAATGGGGACTTGAGCGAGGAGAGAGGATCGGCCGCTCAGCATCACACCCTAGTGAAACAGGGCTTTCTTGGGAAGATCAGCAGAGTAAGGAGATGGGCCCAGAGGCGGAGAAAGTCAAACAGGCTGCAGATAAAATTACAAAAGACGCGGTAAAGCTCTTCGAACAAGCGATAAAGGAATCACAAAGCCCTGACGCGCCGACCGCCCTCTACGAAGAACGGCCAGGGGCATTCCCACCGGCCATTACTGCGGAAGATGGCAAGGCCTATAGTGTCTCAACCAAGGAGGTGAGCATGTATGTTCATAACCAAGGCGGTGGGTACCGCGAGCTGACAATGACATATGTATTGACAGCGCAAGATCTTAGGAACGACGGTAAGCGAACAATAACCGACTACAAGATGACCAAAAATACCGTCACCAAGGTGGCAGTACAAGAGTTTGATAGTCAAGGTAACCTCGTGATGGAGTACGCTATCCAGCAGGGAGGGATACTCTTTCCGACGAAGCCTACTAGTGTTAGAATAATTCCCTATGGAGACGGTGAGCGGATGAGTGAGACATCGATAAATAAGAAGACTGTAGATGACGACCCCGACAGAAACAAGCCAGCCCGCACGGCTCTGGGAGCAATAAACAAAGTTATCAAAGAGGCTAATAAGATAATGCCAAAAGAAGAACCCTAGGCGACTGCAGCAGCAGTGCTGGGCAGGTGATGTATTTAAGGGTCTATATCATGAGGCAACGTCAGCGTTATACCGGTAGATGCAGCGGTAAAAGGACGCTGACTTTTCAAACAAACGTCGCTCAGCCTCAGCCAGGCTCGACCAAAAGCGCCGGCTGAGTGATTGCAAATATGACCTCATCTGATATAATGGGAATCGATATGGTTCAAGTTACACGTACAGATCAGAGAGAGTCAAACGAGAACATTATCCGTCGCTTCACTCGCAAAGTGTCGCAGAGTGGTGTGTTGTCTGACGCCAAGGCAGTGATGCGCTTTAGCAAGCCAATGTCGAAGGTGGAGCGCCGCAAAAAGGCGATCATCCGCCGTGAGCGCCGTGCTGAGAAAGCAGCCGATGCCCGCCTAGGGGGGCGATAATGTCGGCGCTGGCTCAGCGCATCTCTCAAGAAATGAAAGCCGCCTTATTAGGCGGCGATCGTTTTCGGGGTGAGGTGCTCCGTAATCTCAAGGCAGCTATTCTGAATGAGGAGGTAGCGACCGGTCGGCGAGAGGCTGGCCTTGACGATGCAGCGATTGAGCGGGTAATCGCTCGAGAGGTCAAGAAGCGCCGGGAAAGTGCGGCTGTTTATCGGGCCAATGACCGGCCTGAGTTGGCTGAGCCAGAGGAGCAAGAAGCGGCGGTGTTGCAGCAGTTTTTGCCAGAGCAGCTCAGCTCAGCGGCGCTGCAAGAGGTGATTGATCAGGTGATTGCTGAGATGGGCGAGGTGAGCGGGCCACAGGTCGGCCGGGTGATTGGTGCAGTCAAGGCTAAGGTCGGTAGTGCGGCTGATGGTGCGCTGGTCGCGCAGCTCGTCAAGGACACAATAGCGAAATAATAGATTGAGCGAGGGAGAAATGATTTTATTGTTTGGTCCGACAGGGGCTGGGAAAAGCATGCAGGGGCAAATGTTAGCGGTGCGGCAGGGTTGGAAGTGGCTGTCGACTGGTGAGATGCTGCGTCAAAGTAAAGACCCAGAAGTGATAAAAATTCTTAAGTCTGGCGAGCTGGTGAGCGATGAGCTGACCTACCAGGTGTTTGAGCAGGCAGTCCAAGATGCGCGCGAGAAGCATTATGGCAATATTATCGTTGATGGGTTTCCACGCACCAAGGAGCAGGCGGCCTGGCTTGATACCTATATGGCGCGGATGGGCGAGAAGATCGATACAGTTATCTCGCTGGAAGTGCCAGAGTCAGAGATTATGCGGCGGCTAAAGAAGCGGGCGCGGATGGAGGACACACCCGAGACGATTGCGCGGCGGATGACGATTTATCGGCGTAAGATGTACCCGGTGCTGGGGATATTTGCTGAGGCTGGCGTGCGGATCGTTCACTTAGACGGCGTCGGTACTGCCGGCGAGGTGCATGATCGAATTTATGATGAGGTGATCGAGGCATGTCAACTTTGATTACTGGCCAGAAAACGCCGCAGCAGCTCACCGATATGCGTGAGTGTGGGCGGATGTTGGCAACGATTTATCAGGAGCTGCGCCAAAAAGTCACCGCTGGTATGAGCGAGCTGGATGCCAACGATATCGTGGCGAAGCGAATTGCTGATTTTGGTGCAGAGGCGACCTACTTGACGGATGAGGTGAAATTTCCAGGGGTGATTTGTATATCGACTAATGAGCAGCTGGTTCATTCACCACCGACTGAATACGTCTTTGAGCCAGGCGATGTGGTGAGCTTTGATTTGGTGATCGGCTACCGTGGGATGAAGACCGATAGTGCATTTACTATGGTGGTTGATGAGCAGCCGCGGGGCGCCAAGAAGCATTTACTCCACGCCACAGAGCAGAGCCTGTATGCTGGGATCGATGCGATTTCTGGTGATGGCACCCGCGTTGGCGATATTTCGGCTGCCGTGGAGGCAGTGTTGAAGAAAGCCAAGCTCGGTATCATCCGTGAGCTGGTGGGTCATGGTGTCGGGCTCGAGATGCATATGAGTCCGGAGATCCCGAACTTTGGCCGCCGCGGTAGCGGGGTGATGCTGCATGCTGGTGATACGATCGCTATTGAGCCGATGGCTGCGCTCGGTGGTGAGAAGATTATGACCGATGCAGATGGCTGGACGATCGTCATGAAAGATGGCTCGCTAGGGGCGCACTTCGAACACACTGTTTTGATCACTGAAACAGGGGCAGACATACTGACAAAATTATAGATACGCTATGTCTATAATGTAGGGCGACTTGCCAAACTAGGGCATCTTCTTATATACTTAAAGCATATGCAAGAACATTCTCGATATGCGGTAGGGATTGATGTCGGCACCAAAATGGTGCGGTGCGTGATCGGTCATATTGACGCAGAAACTGGTGTGACAAAAATAATTGGTGTCGGTGAAGTGCCGAATAGCGGCATGCGCAAGGGTATGGTGAGCCATCTGACGGGGCCGGCGGCGGCGATTGACAAAGTACTCGAGCTCGTGGAGCGGATGAGCGGCCACCAGGTGAACGATGCGACCGTCAGCATTAACGGCACTCATATTTTGAGCACAAAGGCGAACGGTATGATTGCGGTTGGCACCAATGATACCGAGGTGACAGAAGATGATGTGGCTCGCCTAGAAGAAATGGCCACCACTGGAAAGGTGCCTGCCAATCGAGAAATTCTTGAAATTGTGCCATATTCGTATCGACTGGATGGCCAGGATATCAAAGATCCAGTTGGTATGACAGGGGCGCGGATGGAGCTGCGGGCCAATGTGGTGTCGGCGCTCAAGCCCTATGTGGCGCATTTGCGTAAGTCTGCCGAGATGGCCAAGGTAGCAATGACATCGGTGGTGCCCTCGGTGCTGGCCAGTGCTCGGGCGGTGCTGACGGAGTCGCAGCTAGAGAATGGTGTGGCAGTGATCGATATTGGTGGTGCGACGACCGGCGTGGCGGTGTTTGAAGAAGGTGATTTGCAGCATGTCGCCGTGATCCCGATGGGTGCTCAAAACGTGACCAATGATTTGGCAATCGGGTTGAAGACTGACCCAGAGGTGGCCGAGCAGGTCAAGCTGACGCATGCGCGGTTTGGCCAGACAACTCCAGGCGAGGTCGAGACCAAATACGAAAAGCAGACGTACCTCTTTGAGCAGACTGATATTGATGAAATTGTCGAGGCTCGCTACGAAGAAATTTTTGAACTGATCGCCAAGGAGCTCGAGAAGGCTGGCGGTATCGGCCACTTACCGTCGGGCGTGGTGTTGGTCGGCGGCGGCGCTCGTATTGAGGGCCTGGTGCCATTTGCCAAAACGCACCTGCGCTTGGCTGCCAAGTTGGGTGTACCGCGAGGCTATGGCGGCGCCAGTGATGGCGTGGAGCGGCCGGAGTTCGCAGCGGCGGTTGGGCTGATGCTGATCGATGGCTCGGGCGCCCATGAGATGCCGGGCGGTGAGCCGCTACTAAAGAAGTCAAATGAGATCACCAAGAAAGCGGGTGGGTTATTGCAGAAGCTGCTGGCCAAGTTTAAATAATTGGTGCGTGGCGTAGCTATAGGAAAAATGATATACTGTGAGGGAAAGAATAGGGGAGAACAATAATGCCGCAGGTACAACCAAGTGAAGTCCAAACGTTTGCCAGTATAAAAGTCGTCGGTGTCGGTGGTGCGGGCGGTTCAGCCGTCAACCGCATGAAGGATGCTGGCCTCCAGGGGGTTGAGTTCATCGCCATGAACACCGATGCTCAGGCGCTGCATAATTCAAAAGCTGATGTCAAAATCCACCTTGGCCACAATACGACGAATGGTCTTGGTGCTGGTGCTGACCCCAAAGTGGGCGAGGCGGCGGCCAATGAGTCACGAGATGAAATTCAGGCGTCGCTGAGCGGTGCTGATATGGTCTTCGTGACGATTGGCGCAGGTGGCGGCACTGGCTCCGGTGCGGGGCATGTGATCGCTGAGATTGCTCATGATATGGGCATTTTGGTGGTTGGTGTCGCGACTCGGCCATTTAGTTTTGAGGGTGAGAAGCGGCGAGTCAATGCTGATTGGGCGATCACCCATTTGGGCCGCCAAGTTGACACCTTGATCACTATTCCGAATGATCGGCTTTTGCAGACAATTGATCGGCGGACGCCGCTGCTGGAGACGTTTAAAATCGCCGATGACGTCCTGCGTCAAGGTGTGCAGGGGATCTCGGAGCTGATCACTGAGCACGGGCTGATCAACCTCGACTTCGCTGATGTCAAGGCGATCATGAGCAATGCCGGTTCGGCGCTGATGGGGATCGGCCGGGCGAGCGGTGACAGCCGAGCCATCCAGGCAGCACAGCAGGCGATCGAGAGTCCATTGATCGAGGTATCGATCGACGGCGCCAAAGGTGTGCTGTTCAACGTGACAGGCGGCTATGATATGAGTATGGCGGAGATTCAGGAGGCGGCAGAGGTGATCACCAGCGCGGTGAGCCCTGATGCCAATATTATCTTTGGAGCAACACTGAAGCCTGAGATGGAGGACGAGCTGGTGATCACGGTGATCGCGACCGGGTTTGATAGCGAAACATTCGAGCAAGAGGTCAGCCTCGATATACCGGCCCGCCCGGCTACTCCGCCGACCAAGGTGGAGGATGACGTTGTCGAGGAGATTGATATGGAGCTCGATGAAGATGACGCGCCGGCTAAGCACTTTGAATCTGATGAAGAGACGAATATTTGGGATAATCCGCAGCCAGAAGAAGAGGATGAGGATATGCCGTCCTTTTTGCGCCGACGCAAGAAAAAGGAATCATAAGGAGCTGGCGTGAAGAATATTGGCGATAGTCGGGTGGTTGAATCGCGTGAAGTGTCTGGCGGCATGGCGATTCGGCGTCGGCGTGAGACGCCAGATGGCCGCCGCTTTACCACATATGAGCGGATCGAGAAGCCAAATCTGGCGGTGATCAAGCGCAGCGGTACGCGCGAGCTGTTTGATCGGACCAAGCTGTCTCTCGCGGTCAGTCGATCGGTCGGCAAATTTCTTAAGTCAGATGAGGAAGTCGAAGCAATTATCAGTGCGGTTGAAGACGCACTATATGCCCTGGGCGATTCTGAAGTGTCGTCGCGCCAGATCGGTGAGTTTGTATTAGACGAATTGGCGCATCGCAATGAGGTCGCCTATGTGCGGTTTGCCAGCGTGTTTCAGAAGTTCGAGACGCTTGATGATTTCGTGCAGATTCTAGAAAAACGAAAAGCGATCAAGGAGGGATAATCGATGCGGGTTGTCGTGATCTACAAGCCAGCGAGCGATCATGCTCGTGAGGTTGTCGAATATTTGCGTGAGTTTGGGCGGCGCACCGGTAGACTATTAGAGCAAAAAGACCCAGAGACGATTGAGGGCGAGGCTTTTTGCCGCACGTATGATATCGTCGAATACCCGACGATCATCGCTCTCAGCCAAGACGGCCACGTGCAGCATTTATGGCGTGGTCGGCCGCTGCCGCAGATCGATGAGGTCAGCTATTATGTCTGATCTATCGGTGAGTGGCTGGCGCCGATTCATGGCCAAGGATGCCTTCGCTGAGCGTGCCGCTGCGGTCGCGCTACTTGGTGCGGGGATTGGCCTAGTGGCGTCGTTCATGCTATCAATTGAGTCATTTGTGTTGGCAAAGAATAATCACGCGCAACTCAGCTGCGATATCAATGCGGCGATCAGTTGTGCCTCGGTCGCTCGCCATTGGTCAGCTACACTGCTAGGTTTTCCGAATAGCCTGATTGGCCTGGTGACGCTTCCGGTCATCGTGACAATCACGGTCGCCCTCCTTGCCAGGGTGCGCTTTCCACGTTGGTTTATGATTGGTGCGCAGCTCGGTGCTGTGGCTGGTCTATTGTTCGCCGGCTGGATGTTCTATATGAGTATGAATGTGATTGGCGTGCTGTGCCCATGGTGTTTGACGCTGGATGTTGGCATGATATTGGTTGGTTATGGGCTGACTCGCTATAATGTAATGGCACAGGTGTGGGGCGGTCCAAGTTGGCGGCGGTTTATCGACAAGGGTTTTGATACACTGCTCATGGCGGTATGTTTGGTAGGGTTAGCGATAGTCGTTATTCCAAAGCTATTAACCTAACACATACGCCAGTGTTATACTGGCGGTATGAAAAGCAATTCAATCATTCGACTTTACGCCGGGCTGGTCGCAGTATCGTTTGGCGTGATCCTTTTTCTTCACAATCTTCACTTCATCGAGTTCTCAGCTTGGCATGAGTTTTGGCGGGGTGTCTGGGCGGTTGGTTTATTGGTCGCTGGCGTGCTACTGATTAGTCACCGTAGCTGGTTATGGGGCGTCGTTCTCGCGACCTTTGGTGTGGTGAGTGGGCTTGGCGCACTGCACGTTGTCGACGTAAGTGTTTGGCGGGTTTTGTGGCCGACTATCGTGATCGCCCTCGGCCTCGCAGTAATAACGAGCGCGGGCGCACGCAGTAGTCGCTGGTCACGTAAGGCGTCAAACCAAGACACCCTGGCTCTATTTTCTGGGAGTGAATTACGCATCAAGGATACGTACAAAGGTGGTATTTTTTCGGCAGTGTTTGGTGGCATTGATGTCGATCTCAGACAAGCAGATATTACTGACAAAGCAGTCATCGAAGTGTTTACTTTGTGCGGTGGTATCAAATTAATTTTTCCTGACTCGGTGGTTGTCAAAGATCACACGATGAATATTTTGGGCGGCACAACAAACAAAACACAGCCCAACAAAAAAGCCAAAAAGACCGTCTACGTACGAGGTGAATGTATCCTCGGCGGCATCGAGATGAAGTAGCCCAAGGTGCTTTTATCTGGTCACCTTCCTGGTAGAATTAGCACGCATTATGTGAAATAATTCTATATAGCAGGAAGGTGATTTTTTGTGCAAAAACAAGGAGGCGATACACCAGTATGAAGACAAGTATCATGCAGGGGACGGTACAAAAAATTGCCAATAGTCGTGGCGATATCGATCGGCTACAGCGCGAGAAAAATAACCTGCGGCGACTGGTGCAGACTGGCCTCGTGCCGCAGCTATTGCGGCAACGGCCCGACCGGCTGGAACTAGAATATATTGCTGGCGAGTCGATGGAACAATGGCTGCATCTTGATTAAATGGCGGGTTGGCGAGCAGTGGCACCACCCTTGCCACAGGCTCTCGATAGACTGCGGCGTTACGCCACGCTCGAGCAGGCACTTTTGCGGGCTGGTGTTACTCTACCGAGACCTTAATTTGCAGCATCTCATATTTACCTTGCAGGGTGCGCGGATAGTCGACCTTGAGGATGCAGAAATACAGCGAGCTGATGGTCTGTGGCGCGTCACTAGCCGGCGCGGCACGTACGAAACGATGGCACCAGAAGAGTTCACTATTGGTAGTAGACTGACTGCTCGTACGGCAATCTACCGGTTCGCCATAGTCGCCCATTTGGTGCTCGCAGGGTGTCTGCTATTTCGGTCGGTACCGCAGCGTTGGCGAGCGTATCGTAACCGTCGTTGTCCGGCAGCGATTGCTCCTCAACTTCCGGCTCCGGTCCGCCGAGTGCTGGCGGCATCGTTGCAGTGCCAACCGGCTCGTCGCCACAGCGACCCAGCTCGTTTGATGCAAGCACTTGAGCGCGCCTACGCTCAGTACAAATAATAGTCAAAAACACAACGATGTAGAGAGTGCAACTTTTTGCTCGCAGACGCCTTGATAGACGATGTGGCAGTAAAATGTCAACCATACAACGGGTAACTAAAGGCTAGTTATTTTTACTACAAATTAGATTATGACTGTGAGAAGATTTTTGACAAAAGTACAACAATCTAGCCACACAAATCAGCCAGCCAGGGCTTTGCAAAATCGTTGTAAAAATATCATAACCCGACAAAACTCGACCAGCCGTCAGGATGAGTACAAGGCAGCAGATAATTATGTTGTCAATATGGCAATAAAATAGACTAGACGGTCAAGATAGTTTGGGACACCTCTTGTGTAGATTATGGTGTAGTAAAAGTGACAGCTGTTTTGCGACTAGATGTTGTGAGTACTTTGGGCTATAATACAAGGCAAGAGCGTTTGAGTAGTTATCACCTACGACACATCGCCAGCTTGGGTTGGCGGTGTCCGCCCGCGGGAAGAAAAGCAACTTGCTGAGTAGAACCCGCCGTGAATGCAACGATAAAGCAGCCCAATAAAGTGCTGAAGGAATCACTTCTTTCGGAATCGAGATGGTACCGTCCGCTGACTTATTATCGCGGATTCTCGAAATCGAAGGAAGTGATTTTATATTGAAAGGAACCTAATGTCAGTATCAACTAATAAGCAAGAATTACTCGAAGAGATTGGCAGTGAATATGCTGACACTCCATACAATGAACTACTCGCAAAACTTGATGGAGTGGTCACGGAGGTGTCATCGTTGGCGGGTTGCATGACTAATGATGAGCTATACAAAATAGTTTGGGATAACACGAAATCAAGTGGGTGCAGTTATACCTTTGGGCGGATATTCATATGAATACTACGGTGCTGTTTCGGGATGCGCGAGCAAGGCTACGAAGAGGAATGGAAGAGAAGTTATGAGCAAGGTTCTGCAGCATGATCGAGTAAGCGATAAGGTGGACCTGATTCTAGTAGCAGACACAAGGACCGAGTGCGGGCACTTGATGATGCAGCAGTCACACTACTACATAATGTACTGTCAAGGAGGATATATGAGTGACGCTCGATACCCACGCGTGACGTATCGCCGTGATACAAGCCGACCCACACCACTCAGTGATGTCGAAGCGATTGACCTACGGCAAGTGCAGGTACAGCAAGCTGGCGATATCGATGATTCGACGTATTTGTTTATAGATATCAGTCTACTTGCTACAATAATACGAAAAGGAGGAAACCAATGAAATTTACACACGGTACTCGCCGCCGAGCGGCAGAATATGAAAGAGACTGGGCAAAGCGCTGGCAGGATGACCAGACCTTTGAAAATTCAGTCAAGCAGCGGCCGGTTGACAACGCTTGGGTGTTTTATGATGGTCCGCCATTTTTGACTGGGACACCGCATCATGGGCATCTATTAGTCAGTACAGTCAAAGACACCATGGGCCGCTTCCATACTATGAAAGGCCAGCGAGTGGAGCGCCGCTGGGGCTGGGACTGCCATGGTTTGCCGGCTGAAGTGTACGTCGAAAAAACGCTTGGCATTTCTCATAAAAAAGAGATTGGCACGAAGATCAGTGTGTCGGATTATGTCAAGGAATGCCGTGCGGCTATGGTGCGCACCGGCACCGAATGGGAAGACACGATTGCGCGAATCGGCCGCTGGGTTGAGTTCAAGGGTGCTTATAAAACCATGGACAATAATTACATGGAATCGGTTTGGTGGGCGTTTAAGAAGCTCTATCAGGAAGGCAAGATTTACGAAGGCGAGAAAATCCTGATCTACTGCACGAAGGATGCCACGCCGATTTCTAAGAGTGAGGTAGCGATGGAAAACAGCTACCAAATGGATACCGACCCTAGCCTGTTTGTCTATTTCAAGCTAGAAGACGAAGATGAATATTTGCTCGCCTGGACGACGACGCCGTGGACGCTGCCGGCGAATATGGTGGTGGCGATCAACCAGGATGTTGATTATTCATTGGTGAAGTATGGTGATAAGAAGTTCTATATCGCACGCGATGCGGTCGCAAGAGTCATGACCGATGAAAAACATCAACCGCTTGAATATTCGATCATCAAAACGATAAAAGGCGCAGAATTGGTGGGCAAGCGATTTGAGCCGCTGTTTGAAAACCGCGGGCCAAATGCGCATAAAGTGCTGCATGCTGATTTTGTGACGACCGATGACGGTACAGGACTGGTGCACATTGCGCCGGCGTATGGTGAGGACGACTATGAACTATGCCGGATGCATGATGTGCCGCTGCTGTCGCTGGTGGATGGCGATGGCAATTACACCGAGGGCAGGTGGCTTGGCCGTAATATCTGGGAGGTCAATAAAGAGATTGCCAAGACGCTGCTGGAGGAAGGCCGGGCACTGAAGATTGAGTATATTCGCCATGAATATCCACATTGTCACCGTTGTGGCACCAAGCTAATGTATCGCGCGCATCCGAGCTGGTTCATGGATATCCAAAGCCAGAAAAAGGAAATGCTCGAGGCAAACGAGCAGACTCATTGGACGCCAGATAATCTGCGAACTGGCCGATTCCATAATATTATTGAGCAAGCACCAGATTGGAATCTGAGCCGTGATCGCTATTGGGCGACGCCGATCCCAGTGTGGAAAGGTGTTAAGAATGACGGCACAGAAGTTGTCAAGGTAATTGGTAGTTTTGCCGAGTTTGAAAAGCTGACGGGGCGTAGGCTGGATGACTACCATCTGCCGCAGGTGATGGATGTGACATTTGAGTGCGACGGCGTGGAGATGCGACATATTGGCAAGGTGCTCGACTGCTGGTTTGAGTCTGGCTCGATGCCGTTTGCTCAGTTCCATTATCCGTTTGAGAACAAGGAGAAATTCGAGGCGAGCTTCCCGGCCGATTTCATCATCGAAGCGATCGACCAGACCCGTGGTTGGTTCTATAGTTTGACGGCGGTCAACGTGGCGCTATTTGGTAAATCACCGTGGAAGAATTTGATTTGTACCGGGTTCATTAATGCAGCGGATGGTAAGAAGATGAGCAAGAAGCTAAAAAATTACACCGACCCGATGGAGTTGATGGATAAAACATCAGCTGATAGCTTCCGCTTTCTGATGTTATCCAGTCCACTGACGAATGGCGAGAATTTTGCACTCGCGGATAAGGATGTCGTGGATGTGGCGCGCAAGCTGAGCATGGTGTGGAATATGTATGATTTCTTCACGATGTATGCCGAGGTTGACGGGTGGGAGTTTGACGGTGAACTGAAAGATCCACTGAGTGAGCTGACCAACCCGCTAGATATCTGGATTGTGTCACGCCTGCATCAGCTAGTGGCTGAGGTGGAGCGAGGCCTTGATACTTACAGTCTGCAGGATGCCACGAAGCCGATACTGCCATTCCTCGACGATGCCTCGAACTGGTATGTCCGCCGCTCACGCCGCCGTTTTTGGAAGTCTGAGGATGATGGCGACAAAAACGACGCCTACAAGACGCTTCATTATGTCTTGGTGCGTCTGAGTTATTTGCTGGCACCATTCACGCCGTTTTTGGCCGAAGAGCTCTATCATAATTTGACAGGGGATGACCAGTCGATTCATCTCAAGGATTGGCTGCCAGCCGGCGCGGTGAATCAGCAGGTGCAAGCCGACATGGCCCGGACGCGTGAGCTGATCAATGTCGGCATTAGTCTTCGTATGAAGAAGGACGAAGCGCACAATTCGATCAAGATTCGCCAGCCGCTGCCATTTGCCAAATACACCGGGGTGCGACTGGCGCAATATTATGAGCAGATTATGGCCGAAGAGCTGAATGTCAAGCAGATCCGTTGGGTCGAGCAGGTGGCTGAGCCTGAGCCGGGCAGTGTGGTTGACGCGACCGCGTCACCGGAGCGCTGGATTGAGCTTAGTAAACAACTGACCCCCGAGCTGAGGCGTGAAGGCCTGATGCGCGAAGTAATTCGTCATGTGCAGAGTGCGCGCAAACAAGCAGGGCTGCAGGTGGATGATCGGATCACTCTACAGCTGGCGACTACTGACCAGCAGCTTGACCAGGCGATCGCCGAACATGCCGAGACGATCGCTGCTGAGACGCTGGCGACGCTGGGTCAGGCGTCGGGCCACCAGTTAACTGTCTCCATCGATGGTGCCCAGCTGGTGATTACTCTGCAGATCGCCTGATTTTCTATTTTGTAAGCACAGACACTTTGCTGAGCCTGCCCAACTTGGTACCATAGGGACATGATTACGAAAGCAATTATCCCTGTGGCAGGTTGGGGATCGCGCCGTCTGCCTATCACCAAAGCAATTGAGAAATGTATGCTACCAATTGGAAATCGGCCGCTGGTTGATTATGTTGTGCAAGATTGTTTGCAAGCCGGCATCAGCGAGCTAATATTTATCGTTGGTGAGCAGAGCGAGCAGCTGCAGAATTATTATCGGAGCAATATCACACTGAACGACTATCTTCGCCGCAAAGGCAAGATGGACCTCCTCGATATGGTAGCGCCAATTACTGCGACGCTTCATTTTGTGACTCAGCCAAGCTACGGCAAATACGGTACTGCGGTACCGGTGGCGCTTGCGGCAGACTATCTGCAGGACGGTGAATCAGCAGTGGTGTTGATGGGCGACGACTTTATTTATAATGCTGACGGCTCCAGTGAAGTGGCTCGTCTGATCAAGGCAACGCCAGAGGGAAGCTGTAGCCTATTGGCTGCCTCAGTCGACCCGAGCGAGGTGTCGCGCTATGGGGTGATCGCGATGAATCAGCAAGGCGACTACCAGCAAATTATCGAGAAGCCACAGCCTGATGCGGCGCCGAGCAACCTGATCAATATTAGTAAATATATTCTGACCAAACAGGTGATCGCCATGTGCCGGACGCTCGAGCCATCGCCGCGGGGCGAGTACGAGCTGCCAGATGCTATCAATCGCTATGTTGGCGATGGCGGCATCGTCAAGGTGGTGCCGGCAGTCGGTGAGTACTTGGATGGCGGCACGTTGGCGGGCTGGCTCCACGCGAATCAGGTAGTGTGCGGCCATGCTGGCTGATTATTGCCAGAAAATGTCGTATCTGATATAATCGCCTACTAGGTTAATATAACGAGTAAGGAATGAAATGAAAGCAGTCGTAAAGATCTCTGGCACGCAATATGTTGTCAGCGAAAAAGAGTCCCTCTTGGTGGATCTCCTCCCTGAAGGCACAAAAGAACTCGCCCTCGACGCACTTCTAGTGATTGATGGTGATAACACAAAAGTTGGGACGCCAACGGTAAAAGGCATCGTCGTCAAGGCAAAGGTGGTTGAGCCAGAGGTCAAGGGCGATAAGCTTCGCGTGATTCGCTACAAGAGCAAAAAGCGGGTTCACAAAGAGACTGGCCACCGCCAGAAATATACCAAGCTTGAGATTGTCTCGATTACCTAAGTCTCCTCGGCTGGCGCGAAGCCAGGGGAGCTGTTTAGAGGAGTCGGGCTGTACCGCCACCCGTAAAATGCATCGGGTGGCGTTTTTTTATTGGCCAAATATGATAAAATAAATAATGACAAAGTAAAGGAGCTTCGTTATGCCAAAAAAAGAAACATCAACCGCTAAGGCCGCATCATCAGCCAAGAAGTCACGCAAGGCTCCTGCCAAAAAGACGCTGCAAGAGGTCCGCGACTTGCTCTCGTCGGGTACGCTCTCGGCCGATCAATTGACGGCATTGCAGCAGGATATTCAAGCGGTGGCGACTGTTCAGCAGCACTCGCCGGCTGAGCAGCCGGTTGGACCACCTGATTGGATCAGCCTGTTTCGCTCGACCAACTTGCTATTCCACCTGGGAGGTATGCTGCTATTCGGGGCGATTTATGTGCTGATCTATCAACTTTTCTCGGATATCATGATCAGCAAAGATGCTATTGCCACTTCGTCGTGGGTGGGTATGGCGATCGGCCTGGTTTTCTGGGCAGTCGTCTATATGCAGCGGCGTGCGCAGGCTGATACCGAGGCAGCACCGACCGGTGTGGTCGACGGGATGCAGCAAGCGCTGACATTTACTGGTTCGTTGTTGGTGATTGGCGGATTTTTTGGTCTGATGGTGGCGATTAGCTTGAATAATCTACGGCTCGGGAGCCTCGTACTCACTCAGGCGATGTTCTTGCTGGTGGCAGGTGGTGTTGCAGCGATTGCGGCGCTGATCCACTGGTTGGCGAGCCGTTTGCTACGGAGTAATTTCTTGCTCTATATTATGACAGGCCTGCTAGCGGGAGCGATGACGCTGGTACTGATGGCGCCGATAGCTGCTTATGCGACGACGAGTGAGGTACCGCCATTCTTCGTTGATATCTTTTTCTTGGTGGCGACTTCGTTTGGTGTACTGGTCGCTGGGCTGATGCGCCTGGTGAATCGCCTGATGCCGGGGCGAGTGGTGCCACAGCTGCTTGATGAGCCAGCGTTGCTGTATAGCTTTTTTGTAGCTTTCTTCTTCTCCCTGAATGTTAGCAAATACCCAGTCTGGTGGTATGGACTACTGCTGGCCAGTCAGGCGCTGCTATTATGGTATGGCTCGACTCACCGCCGGATGCACTTAGTCAATATAAGCGCAGGGGTAGTCGCGCTGACACTGGTGCATGCGACCTTTCGCTACGGTATGGGTTTCGGTATTGGGGCCTGCCTGGCGCTCTCGTCGCTGATTATTTTGGTGACTGCCGTTGCCGTTAAAATAGCGTATCAGCGCTCGTATACGCATCGGCTGAAAGAAGGGAAGGCCTAGCTATGGCGAAAAAACGCACATCGACAACACCGGCACCATCGTCTCGACAGACTGGTCGCCTGATCATCCTCTTTGGTATACCAGTGGCTATTCTGTTGATAGCGTTCTTGCTGATGAGCGTGTCGCGCTGGCTGGCCAGGCCCCAGCACGACTTTGTCTACCGGGTATGTCGCAATTATCTGACATACGACTGTCGCCTGTACCGCTATGATGTGAAGCATGATACCTCGCGAAAGATTAGCCAGCAAGAGTTTGCTCAGTATAAAATCAATAAACAGCCAAAGTCGGCTGACGGCTACTGGATCTCTGATGCTGGTCGCTGGCAATCTGCGTCGAACAAATACGAGTGGCGCTGGTATATCAGATCTGGCATTATCGCCAAGCCATTGCCGGCATTGAAGGATGATCGTGCACCTGAGGACGGCAGTAACTCCAATTACAAAATAATCGGCTGGATTGACTGACGACATGGACGATAAATCTATTCATGCGCCGCAGAAATCGCCGTCACCACAGGGCGTTCGTTCGGCTAATGTCTCGCTAGTCGGTGCCAAAGCCTGGTGGCTAGGCGCGCTGGCACCGGTGCTGCTAGGGCTTATCTCGATTAGCGCGGTTGTCACTCCCTGGGAGCATGTGGCGGTACTGTGCCGAGTGTTCGGCGCGGTGAGTTTGCTTGGTGCTATTGTCTCGTGGACGGTTCTCTGGGTCAGCGTGCGGACGCCTGAGCAGCCCGGCTCACCTCGCAAAGACTGGCAACAGGCGTGGGCCGTTGCTGGTGGCTTATTTTTGACGCTTGGCGCGATGCTAATCATCGGTGGCCATCCTGTGATGGCGATACCTATTTTTGCGGTATTCTTGATGCTAGGACAGGCGATCGATGTATGGATTTTTCTATGGATGAGCATCAGCCTGGTGGTCGCGGCGGCCCTGACAATAGGATTCTATCAACTGACAAAGAATACCGCACTGCTCTATACGGCAGTCGTCTCATTATCGTGGGCGGCCTTGTTTGTGGTCATACAGCTGAGCCTTACCCTCTTCATGCCGATTATGCTGATTATGTATGTGCTGGCGTTTATCGTGTTTGGCCTGGTGCGGGGTGGTGGCTTTTGGCTGATCCGCCGCCACCAGCAAAAGCTACTAGCTCGTCATCTTGCCTGAGTGGTTTTTGGCTGATTACCACCTCGCTATCCGCCTGCTGTGTGGTACAATAAGGTAAGCAGAAGGGGATTTATGACAAATATTATTGCGGTTACCAATCAAAAAGGTGGTGTTGGCAAAACGACAACTAGTGTCAACGTGGCCTATTTTTTAGCCAAAAGTGGCAAGAAAGTTTTGCTGATCGACCTTGATCCCCAGGGCAATGCGACCAGTGGTCTTGGGATTGATAAGCGGTCGCTCGAGATCACCATGGCCGAGGTGATGACGCGCCGAGCCAAGTTGAAGCGGGCTATCCAATCAACTGAGTACAAAAACCTCTCTCTGGCACCGTCGACGCCGCATCTCGCCAATACCGAGGTGGAGCTGGCACAAGCTGAGGGGCGGTTTGTCCGCCTGCGCGAGGCTCTCGCAGAACTCAAAGGTTACGACTATGTATTGATCGATAGCCCGCCGAGCTTGAGTTTGCTGACAGTGAATGGGCTGATCGCGGCACAGCATGTATTACTGCCGGTCCAGGCGGAGTTTTATGCGCTGGAGGGGCTCGGGCAGCTGCTCGAAACGATGAAGCTGATCCGCAAAGGCCTTAATCCAAAACTTGACTTGCTTGGCGTGCTCCTGACCATGGTCAATCCACGGACGACGCTGTCGACGCAGGTGCATGATGAAATTAAGAAACACTTCCCAGATAAGACGTTCCGGACAACTATCCCGCGTAACGTCCGCTTGGCTGAGGCCCCGAGCCATGGTGTCCCGGTCGGCGTGTACGACCGCTTCTCTAAGGGGTCGCGAGCATATAAGGCCTTGACCAAAGAGCTCGAAGAAAGGATCAGCGAATGAAGAAAAAAGGCCTCGGGCGGAGCTTTGACTCGCTAATACCGACCAACTTGCTTGACGAAACGTTTGATCCGACCGCCAAGCAGGATGACCAAGTCTCGCGCCTACGCCAGCTGCCAATCGATCAGGTTGAGCCAGACAAAGACCAGCCGCGCCGCTTCTTTGATGAAGAAGCACTGCGTG
>ERZ773083.779-NODE-779-length-24207-cov-9.456939_pt1 | contig 24207 bp, 18 predicted proteins | sample MGYA00511465_ERZ773083 | MGnify/ENA primary metagenome ERZ773083 (study PRJEB29015, sample SAMEA2738001) | human oral metagenome | biome: human oral; feature: human-associated habitat; material: dental | place: China | collected 2060 ... | reverse complement strand
ATGCTGGTCCCTGGCGCCCGCCTGTGGACACGCGACAAGCGATTGCTCCGCGCTGCCGAAGAGTGCGGAGTCTCCTTCGTCGAGGGCCCAACGGCTGAGGGATGGAAATAGGCCGCTTCGCAGAAAACCCGGCTTGCTACGCTACAACGGCAGTTGAAGCACAGCCAGAAAACGGACCGATGTCAGCTCCCCAGAATCAGCCCCCGTATCAGCCGCCATACCAGCCCCCGTATCAGCCGCCATACCAGCCCCCGTATCAGGCTGTACCCCCTTACGGGCAGCAGCGTCCCCGCCAGACGCACGTCGGAAAGCTGGTCATGGCGATCATCCTGTTCGTCATCGGCCCAGTGATGGGGCTGTTCATCGGGGGCATCGGGTCGGCCATCGTCGCCGCCAGCATCGCCACCAGTGGTGACGTCATCACTAACGGACAGCAGGTCAGCCTGAACAGCAATGACGAGCGCGCCCTGTACGTGTCGAACGCCGCCACCGTCAACAGCTGCACTGTCCTTGCCCCTGACGGCAAGGAGGTCCCCACCTCCCGTAGCGGCGGGACGCATGTCTCCAACAACGACGGCGATTTCAGCTCGGTTCTCACATTCAAAGCCGACAAGGCGGGAGACTACCGGGTCTCATGCGAAGGCCTGGATGACACCGACGCGATCCTCGTAGGCCCCACCTTCACGTTCAGCAAGTTCACGGTGCCCCTCGTCGCCGGCCTGGCCGCCGGGGCGATCTGCTGGATCCTTGCCATCATCCTGCTGATCTGGCGCCACCGGGCCCTGGCCGCCCAGAGTCAAGCGGGCTGACTCCGATGAGGGACCGCTAAGCCGATCCCGCGTTCGAGGATCTCTCGTTCCTCCTGCATGCCCACATTCGCGAGGGAAACATAACGACCAGTCTCCCCGGTGGCGCCATGGGCGACCCCCCAGAGCCAGATCGCCTCGCACCTGGCGACCAGCTGCTCCTGCCTGCGCTGAAAGCTTCCCCATGTGACACCGGCGCCATCCAGGGCCAGGTGCCTCCCGTTGCCGTGGACGACGAAGATCCGGTCTCCAGCGACGAACAGACCGGAGCGGGACTGCGGCCAGACGCACGAACGTCTTCCGACGCGAATCCCCTGTTCGTCCACGGTAACCCGCTGGAAGCACTCGGAGATCTTGTAGAGCGGATACGCCATGGTGACCGGTCCGAGCAGAAGACAGAACACTGCGAAGGCGATATCCGAACCGCTGAGCGGCTTTGTCTCAAAGAACAGCTGCTGCCCACCCATCACCATGAACAGCACCCCCAAACCGATGAGGAAGAGCCCACCGTTGCACAGGTGCTCCTTGACTCTGCGCCAGAGCGGAGTGCAGAACACCAGGCGGCTGCGCTGCACCATCTTCTCCGCCCCGTGCCTGCCGCGGGCCGCCACGAGATGAGGGTCCTCGCTGACGGCAACATCCTCCGAGACACTCCACCCCCGTGCGAAAATGTAGTACTGCAAGTCCCCCACAGCCGCAGAAGCGCGGTCCTCCGAGCTCCCCCACGTCATCCCGATGACGCACCCGGGAAGCCGGATGGCATCGTCGTCGTCGCCGTTCTCGATCGCGATCCGAGTCCGCTCAATGAATCCGCCGCGCGCCGAGTCCTCAGCCAGATTGAGCGTCGACAGCGTGAACCTCGAGGCCACCGACGCCCAGGGGCGATGCTCGGTGAACAGCAGGCGTCGCATGGCGATGCCGTCCTTGCTCAGCACCGTCTGACGCCGCAGGGTATTGATCGCCCAGACCACCGGAATGCCGAACAAGATTACCCAGATCATGGCGTCCTTGACTTCATAGTCGGTGATGTAGGGGCTCATCAGCGGCAGAGCGTTGTAGATCATGCCGGGCACCCCCACCACGAGCGCCACCAGCGCACAGCAGCGGATCATCACCGAGCGTCGCAGGAGCAGTCGCCCATCAGCCGTCTCCGTCGCCCACCACCGCATCGACTTCCCCAGCGTCTCATCGAACAGGTCCCCCCGACCACCGCCGAGGTCGTTGTCCTGCCATTTCATGATCCGTACCTTCCACGCTGCTGCAGGTCGCCGGCACGATGGGAAAGCGATCCAAGTTCCCACCATCGGCCCTTCGTCACTGTAGTAGCGGCCGCGGCGCCGATTCGCGTTCCCCGATGGGCACCGGTCACCATCCCGTCTGTGACGTCGCCCCGCGTGGACGCGCCATGGGGTTCGAGGACTGCCCCGGTGCTCATGTGTTGTCTCATGACTTCTGGGAGTTTCGAATGTCTTGACTTCTCAGGACACCGGTGGGGTGGGCCGACCGTGTGCGGGAGCCACTGCTCGCTTCTCTGGTGGGGCCGGCCCGGCTGCTCACAGCTGCTGGCGTCGTTTGGGCGCACTGCACGAGGGTGGGGTGCTACTGGATGAGGGTTGGGGGTACTGCGGGTAGGTGGGGCCTTCGTGCAGTACGCACAACCCTTGGTCAGTAGATCCCGACCCTCGTGGAGTAGACCGACTCAGGCCGACTCGGGGCAGAGCAGGCGTCAAACCATGACCACCGGGCTTTCGTGTGGGCGCCGGATAGAGCTCGATGTTTGAGGTCATGACGTTGGTGACGTGTGATGGGCCCCCGGGTGGCGGGGGCTGGGCGCGGCAGACGACGCAGGGTCGGAGGCAGTTGTGGCGGTGGTTCCACAGCGCCGGGCTCTGCCACCAAGAACCCCGCGGACTCACTCCCGCACAGCCCGGTGTCCACAGCGCTGACATCAACGAGCCAGCCGCCGAAACGCCCCGTGGGGATCGTCGGAATCCTGCGGTTCCTCCCCGACGCGCGGCGCCGATGCGCCTGTGATATCAGCACCATGGACACCAGCGACCTGCCAGGACCCGCCAGACCTCTTCCTTCCGCGCATCGCCGCCTCCAGGACCACCGGCCTGCCCCGGGTTCCCGTCCGAACGAGCGTCTCAGAAGTCATGACACTCACATGTCTCAGAACTGAGGAGACAACACAGAGCCGGACAGCAACGTGGACGACTCGGCTGGCAAGAGTCGGGGTCATGCAGGCGGATCTGGTGCAGATTCTGAGGATGTCGCGCTTAGCGGTGTGGGGTGCGTGGTGTTTCTCGGGCCGGGGGATTTTTCTTCCCCGAGGTCGGCATGTTGACGCCTCCTCGTCGTAGCCACAGGGCACCAGTCACCAGCACCATTAGCATGATGAACAGCCCGATTGCGAAACTGGTCACCATTCCCCAGTCGGTGGCACGGTGCACGACGTCGGCAAGAAGGCTGCGCCCGGCACCGGGAGCACTAGCCGTCGTACGCAGTCCCTGTCCTGAGCGCACGCTGCTGACAAGTTCCTGCGCACCCACCGGCCACTGATGACGCACCACGTGCTCGCTCGCACTACCGAACCCCACGCCGGAGACAGCCACGCCGAGCACCACGCCGATCTGCCTCATCGCAGCGGACAGCCCAGAGGCCGCACCTGCCTCATCACCCTCGAAGGAGGCGACCGCCAGCTCGTTGACCACGGTCCCGGCAGCGCCAACCGCAATGCCCGCCAGGATCAGGCCCGGCAGGAGCACCACCCAGGTCGATGAGCCGTACAACAGTACCCATGACATCAGCGCCGCGCACCCGACGACAAGGATTCCCAGCAGCCTGGCCGACGGCGCCCAGCGCCCATTACCGCCACGAAACAGCCACGCCCCCGCGATGGCACAGAGACTGAACGGGAGGAAGCAGAGTCCGGCCTGCAGGGGTGAAAACAGGTAGATATTCTGCGCATACAGCGACAGCCAGGGCATCTGCCCCACCAGACCAGCCTGGACGGCAAAGCCGGTCAGGATACTCACCACATAGAGCCGGTCAGTCAGCAGGCGTCCCGGAACCATAGGTGCGTCCGAGCGCCGCTCGACGGCTATGAACAGCCCCATCGCGGCCAGTCCGACGGCAACGCCACCGAGCGTGCGCGCGCTAGTCCACCCCCAGGCCGACCCCTCCAGCAGGACGACCGTCACACCCCCGGCGGCAAGGACTGCCAGCAGCGTTCCGGGCCAGTCCACGTCTGAACCTCTGCGATCCGCGCCGCGATCCTTCACGTACCACGACGCCAGCCAGGACACCACCCCCACAGGGACGTTGATCCAAAAGATGGAGCGCCACCCGGCGACTAGGACCAGGCCCCCACCTGCCAGTGGTCCTACTGCGATAGCCACCCCTGAGATGAGCCCGTAGATCCCGGTAGCTCGTGCCCGCTCGCGTCCGGCGGCGTAGCGATCAGAGATCATCGGCACGCCGACGCCCAGGAAAATCGCCCCACCGACCGCCTGAAGAGCCCGGAAAGCGTTGAGTACGAGCATCGAAGGGGCCAATGCGCACACGGCTGACCCCACCGTGAACAGGACCAGCCCCCATCGGAACAATCGCAGTCGCCCCAGACTTCCGCTCAAAGTCGCCGCTGACATCAGCAACGCCCCCAACGGCAGCGTGTAGGCGTCCACTACCCACTGCAACTCGCTCTGCGACGCGCCAAGACTCTGCCCGATATCACCCAGTGCCACCGACACCACCGTGATATCCAGGACGTTCATGAAACTCACTGTGCAGACGAGCACAAGCGCCAGAACGCGGCTATCCCTTAATTCTGCTATTTCGCGACTACCGGACTCTGCTGCAGCTCCCATATCTCATCAACTCACTCGTCGTTCTCTCTAATGTCTAACCGACTGATTAGGTCCTCCAAACCTGTCCGGACAACCTTTCCAGAGACAGTCGTCGGCAAGCTGCCCGCTGGAATCACCCGCACGTCAGCAACATGCAAACCATATCTTTGCGCCACGCTACGCTCGATTCCGGACCGCAACATGCTGCCAACCTCATCATCATCCCGAGCAAGACCTGGAACATCCACGCCTACGTCAGTCTCAATCACTTCCTCCACGAAGCAACAGATAAGGTCCTCCGCATTCTGAAAAACGACAAACCGCCGCCCACGCAAGATTGGCAAATCCCTCCGCAAAGACTTCTCAATATCGTCTGGGAAATAGTTCTTCCCCCTCACAATCATCATATCTTTGATGCGCCCAGTCACATACAGCTGCCCATCTTTAACGGCGCCAATATCCCCGGTCCTCAGGTACCTCTCATGATCACCTTCGATCTCCCAGCCGAATGTATTCAACGTACTAACACGATCACCCCAATAGCCCCGAGACACACTCTCCCCCGCTACGCAGATCTCGCCAATACCTCCCTCGTCTAACGCCACGCCCTGCCCGTCCTCCTCAAATCGGGCGATTCGCACTATTGAGCCAGCTTCAACAGCCCCCGAGGAAACGACCTCAGTGGCCCCTTCACTGGCTGACTCCACCAACTCGCCCTCAGCTAATTTATCACAATCAACTGCAATTTTACGAACGCCAGCATCCACCGGGCCGCCGGTGACAAACAATGTGGCCTCAGCCAAACCATAACAAGGGAACAGAGCCGTCTGCCGTAACCCGGAGCTAGCGAAACGTGCCCCAAAGGTATCCAATGTCATCGAGTCAATCGGTTCGGCACCACACAGCACCACTCGAAGGTGAGATAGATCAAGACTTGCCGCCAACTGCTCACCACACCGAGCCGCCGCAATACCGTAAGCAAAATTCGGCGCGATCGAGTGCGTTGCCCGTCTCTCCGACATCCATTTCATCCACCTGTCCGGATGCTTCGCAAAGTCATCGGGCCTCATACCATAGACGAGACAACCGCTATATATTGCGATCATCATACCTGCAACGAGTCCCATATCGTGTTCCATTGGAAGCCAACTCACGCCAACCGCATCGGAAAACAGTTCAGCGTACTGCCGAACCGCCCGCATGTTCGCCACGAGATTACGATGGGAGATCTCGATCGCCTTCGGGCTACCAGTAGTGCCGGATGAGTACTGTAAATACGCAACACTATCCAAATCATTCGGAACATACCTCTCATTTGAAGTTGTTCCGGTAACCAGCTCCTCGGCAGCAACTACCCTGCAGTCAGCGCTCAAACCATGCTCCTGCAAAAGTTTCAGCGCTAGCCCCTTATCGCACTCTGACACTACCAAAATTTTCGGCAGACAGTGCAACAGAATCGCGACAAAACGCTCTGAAACCGAGTACCCTGAAGCCTCCATAATAGGAGGCAAAGGAACAACAACTCGGCCAGCCAATAGACAACCTGCGAACACTCGCTGAAACCACAGCGACCGCCTCACCGCCACAGCGATGGTTCCACTATCTGAAATTGCCCCGAGCGTCACCGAAACAGTTTGGGCCTTTTCATAGAGCCCACGAAATGTCTCAGAATCCTCAACTTCTCCAAATGCAGACAACCAGCGAAAGACATCTCTATCACCTTCGGTTTGCGCACGCCATCGTAGCACTCCCATCAAGCCATTAACGCTGGCCTCGACTTCCGACACGACTATACCTCCATTCGAGAACATGACAACGAGTCGTCCTCCACGTTCTTTCTTTTACGTCAGTTCCGAAAACCCTTGACAAGTAAGATGATCCAATACCGATCTCCGAGGCACCAAGACCATCGACAAGTCCAAGTCTCCGGGCACGAAAGCAATCTGACAGCCTTCGTACACACGCCAGCTACCGTACGCTGCTGGGAATGCTCCTTTCTCTTCTGCGGCCCTGAAACTCATACCGTCCAACCAGCACACATCCACGGTCCTTGGATCGACTTTCAGACCCACACCTATCCACTTCAAATACGACTCCTTTGCTGCCCACACCCGCCCCAGCCATTCTGCTCTTCTGTTGTCCTGTAATGCAGACCACTCACCGAGTTCCCGGTCAGTCAGAACTCGCCGAGCGAATCCCCGACCTTCGGGCACCTCCGCCACCTCCACGATATCTACTCCGATTGGCACAGCCGGCGCCATAGCCAGTACCGACACCGGATGTGAATGCGAGATGTTGAACTCCACGCACTTCCCGGTGGGATAGGTTACGACCGGCTTGCCATATTCACCTTGCCCAATTTCGATCTGATCAACAGGCACCTGCGCATATGTGGAGACGAGTGCTCGCAATAGTAAACGACAGGCCACATAGGCAGCCCGAGCATGGACAGACCGCAGACGCATCGCTTGGTTTACCTCAACCGCGCTAAGAGCATAGAGTTCAAGCCATTCGACGTTTGTGAAACTTGACGGCCTTACGATATAAAGACCACCATATTCACTCACAGGCCCACACCTTTCACACACCAGTCCATGATCAAATGAACAATCCTATTGAATGTCGAATAGAACACCTCGGCTCCGTAGTTCCTGAAATAGAAGTGTCCGCCCGCCAACGTTACGAGTTCGAAGTAGCCAGCCGTATAGTTGCGCCACGCTTGGCACGCTTCAGGCGTAGCAATCACGTCCTCACGGCCTGTCAAGCAGAACATCGGGAACCTGACTGGTCGCAGTTCCGGGACGTAGTCCATGTTCATTACCAAATCCGAACGCAGGCGATCGAGTACCTCGCGCCGCAGGTACTCGTTGAGGCTCGCGATCTCGTCAGCACTACCGGTATTCCTTAAGAAGTCCATTAGGTAGACGTCGTCAGGTCGCTCTGGGCAGCCTCCGCACTTCCAAGGCTTCGACGAACCACTAGGGACCCGATACGGCGCCCGGCCCGAGAGGATCACGCCCGCAGGAGCCAGTCCTGCTACGGACATTTGGCTCGCTGTCTCATATGCCAAGGCCGCGCCCAAACTGTGACCCGCCATGACGACCAACGTAGAGGTATCCGTGATGTCCACCAGCGCCGAAGTCACCTCTGCGGCAACCTCCTCGACGGTCCGAACTGCAGACTCATCACTTCGCGTCCCACGACCGGCCATCTCAACCGCGAGCACCCCAACAGCCTCACCGACCACGGAGCACAGCCGCAGACAGGAGAGCGCGCTAGCTCCCGCCCAAGGAAAGACCACCAGATGAACAGCTTTCTCCGGGTCAAACCGAGAGTACGGAAATACCTCACTCAAAAGGAAATCGTGTACCATCACAACACCATACCGTACATCGTCGGCTTTCACTCACAATTACTCCATTCCTCGATGACCTCAACGTAGGCAGGCTTTGAATACTGGAACCCCTCGGACAGGGTCATCAGCTGGGTCCGATCATCCAACGATGATGCCTCGGTAAATCCCGCCAGTTTGTACGTCACATACATTGGGCGATTTCTTCCGGTATCTCTAAATCTAGCCTGCAACCGGACGCCCATCAGGGCCGCCCGCTCTGCTATCAAGCCAAGAAAAAGACTTCCAACTCCGCGCGACATCACTCTGCAGGACATGAGGAACAACATAATCGTCCACTCCGCCGCACCGACCTCGATTACAGCTATGCCAATTTGACCATATGAGCCGTACCGATCCTCCAGCTCGGCTACCAGCACAATGTTCTCACTGGACTCAACCATGGCATGAAGGTCATCGAAGGAGTACGTAACGCCCGTTGAGTTCAGTTGATTCGCTCGGACGACCAGCTCCTCGGCTCGGCCAAGATCTTCGACGCGAGCCTCTCTCACAAGGAATCGCATCTTCAGTGACTCGAGAAATTCCTTGTCAGTTCCACCAAACTCCGTTTCGTCAGCATACCGCTTCAGCGCTGCCCTATAGAATTCCCTACGCCTTCCTGAGTCAGAAGTCAGAACTTTCGGAGCAAACTCAGCAAGGCTCGTAATTTCAGTCACCTGCTCCGCTGAATATGTTCGTACGTCGGGAAACCTGCGCCGTACAGCATCGCGCTCAAATGATTGATCATCGATAAAAGCCAACGAGTCGACTCCAATATTAAGATCTCTCTGGATTCGAGCAACCATTTCTGCCTTGTCAAACCAACCTATCTGCGGAACAAGAAAGTATTCATCAACCCCTAATTCCCGCAATCGCTGAATTGCAATATCGTACGAGTTCCTACTTGCGATCGAGTGCAGTACGCCCCGGCGATCCAGTTCGACTATCGTATCCAATACTCCTGAACACAGAACATGACCCCCTCCTTCCGACAAGGTACCTTCCCATAGTGTCTCGTCCAGGTCCCATATGAGACACTTCACCTTACTTTTCGCTGTTGTACTCATATCGATGACTCGCTGCTCTTCCGACAGTTATGACCCTACTATCTCACTCCACGAACTTGGCGTAAGTCGTCACGTGTCGCTTCCGCGATAATGCCATGCTGGATCTGCGTACTGCCCTCAATTATCTCCATCACCTTTGCATCCCGAAGCAATCTTTCTACAGGGTATCTAGTCGTCAATCCAGCAGCGCCATGCAATTGCACAGCATCGTTCGCCGCCTGCACTGCAGAAGTAGCTGCAAACTGCTTGGCTATGCACGTCTTGAGCAGAGTCGAAGAAAGTCCAAGCTCTTTGGACAATGCGGCCTCACCCACAAGAGCTCGACCGGCAGAAGCCGCAACAGACATTTTCGAGACAAGTTCCTGAATCAGCTGGAAATCACCGATCTGGCGTCCATCCTTAGAGCAGGGCCACGCATAATCTACCGAACAGTCAAGACAAGCTTGCACTATGCCAACCGATCCCGCAGCGACGCTCAAACGACCGTAATCGAGAATACCGGTAGCTATCGCCAGCCCCATCCCCTCCCCACCTATGATTCCGTCATCGCCAACAGTCACATTCTCAAAATGGATGTCGGCCATCATACTTCCCCGCGTACCAATTACGTCGGACAAGGCCTCGCGACGTACGCCCGTAGAGTGGCAATCCACCAAGAACACAGTTGGGCCCCCGTCCGCGATAGCTAGGACCAGCGCACTGTCAAGAATCTGTCCTCCTGTGACCCAGCGTTTGATCCCGCAAAGCTCATAGCGGCCGCCCGCTGTGCGGCTAGCAGTAGCCTTCACAGCAGCGAGGTCGCTGCCAATTCCCATTTCCGAGAATGCAAGCCCGCCCAGACGCTTCCCCTTGAGCAGGTCGTGCAACCTGTTGTCTCCTACAGGTAGGCGACCCCATCGACACACTGCCTGAAGAAGCATGCAGTGCACCGTAAGAAAACTCCTGACGGCAGCAGATCCACGTCCCACCTCCTCGTGTACTATCGCCATGTCCCTCAAGGAACCAAATTCTTCGCCCTCCACTTCTCCGAGTCCAACGGAGAACCCACCGATAGAGCCAATCTCAGCAAGCAAAGACCTGGGAGTGATCCCATGTTGGTCAATCGATGCAGCCTGGGGCAGAAGTCGCTCATCGACCCATGCACGCCATTTGTCTCTGACCTCGGTCTTCTCAGAGTCTTCTTTTGCATGCAGCACACTCACTGTTCCTCGCCTTCCAAGTTATCTGCCTCGCTATGTAGTGAACAGACCAGTTGTGTGAGACTGCCCAGCGTCCGGAAGCTCTTCATATCCAGCTTATCTGCAGGAATACGAAAACCCAGGATCTCTTCAATATGCATCACGATTTCCATTGCAAACATCGAGTTAATATACCCCGATTCAAAAATATTCAGGTCGTCATCGAGAATGTCTTCAGGAATTCTGCGGGCAAGAAACGTCTTGAGCTCGTCCCGAACTTGTTCTTGTGAGTACATGTGCTACCTTCCTAATATTCAGAGGGACTCGAACGTCCCATCGTTTACACGACTCAGACTAGTTGTAGTTGTACGACATCAATATTGATAGAAACCCGCTCCTTTCTTACGCCCGGTAACTCCCGAGTCCACCATCATTCTGAGCAACGGGCACGCCCTGTACTTCGGATCACCGTACTCCTTGTAGAGCTCGTCGATGCTTGCGAGGATGACGTCAATTCCAATTAAATCGGCTGTTTCGAGCGGTCCCGACGCGTGCCCAAAACACGACCTAAAGATGTCGTCTATCTGCTCAGGCTGAGCCACTCCTTCGTGGACCAGGAAGGCTGCCTCGTTGATCGTCATCATCAGTACTCGGTTCGTGACAAAGCCGGCGGAATCGTTCACTTCGATCGGACGGATACCTGTCCGCTTCAGCAGGCCTAACGTCTGCTCTACGGCACGCTCTCCTGTCTGGCGCCCGCGGATGAGCTCGGCAGTATCTTTCTTCGGGACAGGATTCATGAAATGAATACCTATAGTATTCTCGGGACAGGACCGCACCCCAGCAAGCCTAGTAATCGGTATACATGAGGTGTTTGCCGCCAATACCATCTGACTCCCGCACACGTCATCGATGGCAGAATACACATCCCTTTTGACTGAAAAATCCTCGGTAACATTCTCGATGACATAGTCCACCCCACGAAGGTCCGCCACTTGGTCGGAGTATGTCACCAGTTCGCTTACATTGCTAGACGGGGTGTACGCAAGCCCGAGCAAAGGCGATGTTCTTTCAAATGTCTCTACGTTGCGCCGGGCACTATCTAGCTGTTCAGGATCTGTGTCGATAAGTGTGACGGTTAGACCATGTCCGGCGAAGCGCTCCGCCAGCCCCGTCCCCATAGTACCAGCACCAATGACGCCGACTCTCAACTCATTCATTTTTGTCGCTCCTCACTCACGAAAAATGGACCTTGACCTGTCGATGGACTTGTGCCACCAGCGTTTTCCGCTCATCACGGTTCCAGGAATCTCTCCAGTACCCAGAGGCGGCACTGGCTCCGGGCAACGAGACGACTCAAGCCCTACTGTGACATCACAACCTTCTCTCTCGTGTGCCTCCTGCGTTCCGTCATTGATTGAATTCCGAAGTTGGTCAGCCAGTTCGTCGCTAGAAGACACAAGGTAGTCTGCACCGACACGCCACCTCGGCCTCGCATCAGCCATCACACTCCGCAGGTAACCAATAGAAAGGCCAGGAGTGGAAAGAATAGCGTCAAGCAGCCGTCTTTCGTAAACCTTCAGCATCGCACCTGATCGTTGACTAAGGTGCAGTTCGACTGGCGAAGAGCGGGAAGTTGCCTTCTGAGCAGGATATGTGTTAGATGCATGTTCCAGTATTACGTTGGCATTAACGCCCCCCAAACCAAAAGAGTTTACTGCTACTCTTAGATTGTTCTTGCCTAGTTGCTCCCGAGGCTCAGGACTGATAACAATACCCGTTGGCAGTCCTTCCCCCGTAGTGAGTGGAGACTCTCCCATCACCTGGGGAAAGCACACACGCTGCTCTACCATCAAGACGCATTTGAGAAGTCCGGCAAGGCCGGCAATTGAATCCAAGTGTCCAATATTACCAGCGAGAGAACCGACTCTGAGTTCGTTGGATCGCTCCATACTCTGGTAGGCTCTCGATATAGCCGCTAACTCGATGCGGTCAGCCAGTTCGACACCACATGCGTGGGCCTCTACATAATCGATCGAGTCGCGGTCAACGCCACCCGCCATCATGGCTTCAACCATCACGCGTTCTTTAGCCGCGCATTCGAATGACCGGATTCCCGGATAACTTCGTCCATCCATATTGGTTGCCGTGCCAAGTATTCTCGCGCGGTGTGGAGCCCCACGTGTCTTTGCATCAGACTCTCTCTCTAGAATGAAACATATTGCACCATTGCCCACCACACTACCGTCTGCCCGCCTATCAAAAGGGAGGCAGCGTCCCGAACGTGAAGCCTCCTTATAAAGGGGGAACTGCGGTACCTTGATAGAGGCCCCGCATACGATAGCCCTATCACACTCGTGGTTTAGCAAGGACTCCACTCCGAGGTGAAAGGCGACGAGCCCGCTGGATGAGAATGACTCAAGTGCTAGTCCTGGTCCGTCGATTCCCAAGGCGTGCGATAGTCGTGCTACGAAGCCAGCCCAACTGTGAATGTTAAGGAGTTCCGCGAGCCGATCACTCCCAACTGTATGAGAACTCATGAGGCCGAAAACGTAAGTGGACGGGGTGGATCCGACAAATAAGCCCGCGCCGGGCACACCTCTGGAGGGATCAGTGTTAGAAGACTCAAGCGCGTTCCATACAATTTCCATGAGCACGCGCTGTTGCGGGTCCAAGAGCTCTGCCTCGTGACCGTCGATGTCGAACAGTTCGTTCTCAAATCTATCGATGTCAGTCAGGACGGCCGCCGCTGGCGCCGAGGGCACGTCTTCCCAAGGAAGTCCTGTAACGTCATCCGCCCGGGTGTCCCGAAGCTGACTACGTATGCTCACCCTGGCAGAATGTAGCATGGCATACAACTCGTTGTACGTCTGTGCTCCTGGAAGCCTAAACGCCATACCTGTTATCAGTACGCTGTCCAATTTTCTTCAGTCTTCCTTCCGTTCTGCATCTGCCCGCATCTGAGCCAGACGCGTTGAGCGAGCTGCGCGTCGAGCACTGCCTCTTCGGGAGCCCTCCTTCACACTCAGGACCTCGCTATGGCCATTTGAACTGTTCTTTTTCGCCCACTCGGTTATGTCACGAGCAGTTCGATACGAGTACATATCACCCGGATTCAGTTCAATACCATATGAGTCACTCAGGTCTGCCGCAACCTGAATAGCGAGAAGAGAATTACCTCCCATATCAAAAAAGTCGTCATCGAGACCCAAACTGGGCACACCCAGAATCGATCTTAATACCTCTAAAACGGTGTTATCTAAATCTGCTGAATCTACATTCGAGAACTTTTTGCGTCGACCGCTCACCTGTTCGATATTATTATTAAGCAGCTGCGACAACGTCATCCGAGAGCTGGCATCGATCAACTGCTGTAGCGGCCTCGTCGATACGATGACATTTCTTGCCTCAAGCTTCAATGCCGTAACCATTGCAGCCCATCCTTCATCGAACGACAAACCCATTTTCCGTCGAATTTCGCTTAAACGGCGCCCAACAGCACTGTCCGCTACTTTGACATCAGCGGCAAGCCATGCATCCCATTTCCACTCGTCCCAGAAGATCGTTTTCACAGGAAGATCTGTATAGGTCTCTCCAATGGCAGCCATGCACGAATTAGCGGCCGCGTAAATCGCTTGTCCGGGTCCCCCACCAGTTATGCAGGCAAGCGAAGCAAACTGTACGATCCACTGAACGGAGTCTGAGTTCTCCAAGTCACGTACCGCATTGAGCAAGTTCAGCGTTCCGAGCACCTTTGCCGCCATGACCCTGCCATATTCCTCCTGCCCGGAAGCCTGAACGAGAGCACCTCCAGGAACTCCTGCTGCATGAACAATACCGCGGAGATTTTCGAAACTCTCTGATCTGAAGAGACAGGCCACGGCGTCCTTGTCCCTGATATCGCACGACACGACTTCGACATCTGCTCCATATGCTCTCATTGTCTGGATGGCCGCGCCAATCCGATCGATGCGACTGCTCTGTATTTCATCGCAGGAGGCCCAGTTTCCGTCTGGACGCTCAATGATGTTTGCAGAATCTCGTCCCACGAGAACTATTTTCCTGGCTCCTCCCTCAGCCAGTCTGATCGCCATCTCGACCCCGAGCCCTCCAGTGCCTCCTGTTATTAGGTACACGCCCCCATCGCACTCAATCCTAGCGTTACCTCCATCTACATTACATTCAGCACCACTACCTGTAATTGTAGTTTCTTTCCACGAACGATTCCATGCCTCTGAGCAGCGGACAACCAAATGCGTTGGTTTGGATGTTTCGTTTTCCACCCAGGCCGTTGTCATGAAAGCACCTAGATCTCCCTGGTACCTGTCTACGTCGATATACCTCGTGGCGCAGCCTTCTAGTTCGAAAGACATACCTTTGAGCAGCCCTGCTAGCATGGCGCGTACGGGGACGCGTCCTCCTGCATCTCCATCTTGGCCCAGTCCGCCAGTGGCTAATACTGTGATTGTTCCCCTTCGCCCGCCGAGTCGCTAACCACGCAGCAATCGCGGTTAACGAATAAGGCCCCTGCGCAAGTTCCTCATCGTGTGGATGGGCATCACCGTAGGACCAGCAATGCAGAATGTCGTCAATCTCGCCAGCTACAGTCAACGAATGCAACGTCGTGGTGAGCCCACTTACCACGTCGTTTCGATCAACTTCGAAATCTGTCGCACTTAGACTGCGCGTCGAATCGCCAACCATAACAGTGCAGGGGCGTAGCCCTGAGAGGCGTTGGCAGTCCTCGACGATCTGCTGCGCCACCGTACGATCCTGCGGCAGGAGAAGTAGTACTCGTCTTCCTTCTAAGGTCCGGCACGAGGTAGAACGAAGCATCGCTACACGATCCCACCTGGGCTCATAAAACCACCGCGGCCAAGGTCTCCGGACGATCTGCTCTATCTCGTTCAGAGGATCTTCTACATTAGAATCTGCAACATCTGCATGCCCCATCTCCACATCGAACGCAGGCGCGTCGATCCAATGCGTCGCACGATTGAAAGGGAACGTTGGCAGTGCGATCCGGTGGCCGTCACTCCTACTAAGTAGGCGAGACGACGCAATGTCCGCTCCACGGAGCCACACCGCCAGCAGCCCGCTACGAAGCGGATACCGCTTGTACCCGACCCAGTCCCTGCTAGGGAAGACGGTTAGGATCGTACTATCGCCTTGATGCACGTCTGGACTTGCAGTACCGCTGATTCTAGCCGTGTTATCAGCTTCATCGGATTCGTAAGTAGCACAACTCGTGCGTACGTCAACAGTTTCGTTATAACTATCAACTTTATCCTGGCACCACCCGCTGTCGCCGTCATATGTCCAACGCCTCCAATCCTCAGGCTGGTCGGATCCACAGTCTGTCTGGCTCGCGAAAACTTCAGGGTGGCGATCCAGAACATATGCAAAAACATCCTCCCACTCCATCTGGCCAAAATAGACGGACGCAGCCAAGTTTCCCGGCCCTGCAGCAAGCACGGTACACAGCGGAACGCCTGCATCTACCAGCATGTCCAGAATCATGTAATCAATCAGAACACTCAACATATGCTGCTCCGCACAGCCCAGAGGTTGTGATTCAACGCGACGGGCTTTCGGGTCATCCATGAGTTCCCTGATCAGCTCTAGCACACCAGTCATACCCCGTCGATCCGCCTCTTGTACAGCCGCATCCAGGCCCGAGACATCGACGAACGAGGGAGTAGTAAGAACTTCCTCTACTGCAGCTGTCACTCCGCCTAAGCCTCCATCAAGCACCAAGACGACCTTATCTATGTCCGGGACAGGCTCCTTCCCACTTTGTGGAGCTTCTACCGCTATCTTGAGCTCCTGCAGCAACTCGCTGGTTGACGAGACTACCCATCCCGCTCTCAAAGACCAGTGATCACGACCATGATTCAACGTGAACGCTATGTCATCCAGACGTGCTTGGCTCGAACTCAGGACATTTTCAAGCTGTGCTAAGAGCAACAGGAGACCGTCCGAAGTAGTTGCAGACACCGTAACAATATGAGGAGAATCGATCTCAGGCTGCCGTTGCATCTTAGGAGCCTCTTCGATGAGCATATGCGCATTAGTGCCCCCCATACCGAGCGAATTGACTGCAATTCGCATAGGTTGTCCCGAGCTCACCCACGTACTTTTCTCCACCACGAAGTCAAAACATACTGTCTGACTATCCAAATGTGGATTTGGGGTCGAAAAATTAATCAAAGGAGGAATGGTCCTGTTGCGGACCATCTGCACAGCCTTAATAAGACCAGCAATCCCCGACGCTCGATCTAGGTGACCAATATTGGGTTTCACACTCCCCAAAACGCAGGGCCTACCAGTTCTTCCACTACCATATATCCGTGATAGCGCCTCATACTCGATCGGATCTCCGATCGCTGTCCCAGTTCCGTGCGCTTCTATATATCCCACCTCGTCCGCCGTGCACTGAGCATCTTTAAGAGCTTTCTGGATCGCCTCGACTTGCCCCTGAACACTGGGTGCCGTGAAGCCTGCCTTCACAGCGCCGTCATTATTTACAGCGCTACCTCGTACCACCGCAAGAATATTGTCGTGGTCTTTTACAGCATCTTCGTACCGCTTGAGGATTACAACTCCCCCACCGTCACCGAACACTGTTCCTGATGCCCGCCTGTCGAATGCACGGACCTTGCCGTCAGCACTCTCCATACTTCCATTCTGATAAATATATCCGACATGGTCCGGTACTCTAATGGACATGCCGCCAGCCAGCGCCATGTCACACTCCCGGTCACGTAAACTACGTATTGCCTGATGTGCCGCCACCAAGCCGGTCGAACAGAACGTCTGAACCGCAACACTCGGCCCTGTCAGGTTGAGTCTATAGGACACCTTCAACGGCAAAGCATCCTTATCATTTGTCAGTTCTACCTGATAGTCGTTCATTTTATTGCGAACGTCACTGTTTGACATTAAATTATTGAGCAAGTACGTACTAATATTCGATCCAGCAAACACGCCCGTAACACAATCCGTGCCGTGCGCTGGATACCCCGCACTTTCGAGAGCCTCCCATGCCAGTTCCAAGAAAACTCGCTGCTGAGGGTCAGTAATTGAGGCTTCAAACGGCGAGACTCCGAACGCTTCCGCGTCCCATTGCCGAATGTCACGCAAAATTGGCCGCCTATTTATATAGCGTCCTCTCCCCTTGTCTACCGAAGAACGTGTCGAACCACCCTGGCTGCCGTTTTCGGGGAACTCACTGAAGGATTCGACGCCTTCTACAAGATTCCTCCAGTACTCGTCCACCGAATCCGCGCCAGGAAACCTACACGACATGCCAATGATGGCTACACACTGCTGCTCATTCGGAATCGTTCTGCTAGTAGGCGTTGACTCACAGCCCAATTGTTCGCGATAATCAGACGTAGAAGTATCCAAGCTCCAAGCTACCTTCTCTAAACTCGGATCGCTCATATTCTGGCTTCTCGAATACCGCCCCTTGACTCCAGCTGGCATATCCAGACTCTTACCGAGCTTTTCTTCTATCATCTTTGTCATTCGAGAGATAGTCGGAGATTCGTATAGCGACGCGATCGGCACAGAAATATCAAAAACTCGTGAAATCGTCTCGACTAACTGGACGCCTACAAGGGAGTTTCCTCCGGCATCAAAAAAATTCACGTCGTCGCTGGGAGAATCTTCTCCCAGTGCCTCGCTCCATGCCCGCCGAACTGTGTTGCGTATCGATGAAGTAGACAAATCCGTATTGCGAGGATCAGTAGGATGTTCCGATACGCCAAGTTGTACTACACTTTGCCTGGCGTTAGAACTAATACCCAGCCTGACGCTGTCATGAAGCCGACTCGTCATGTCGCCTGCCGACACCATCACAACTCGATGCTCGGAGGCCAACGCAACGAACAGAGCCTCCACAGCCTCGCGAGTGCCCAATGCATGCTGCCGTCTAATGTTAGCCGACGCATTGCTTTGGGGAAACTCAGGATTGAGAGTATCTCTCCACGTGTCCCACCCAATAGCTAGGACTCTGTTGCCAGTGGGCTCAGACTCGGCCAGAGCTTCGAGATACGCATTCGCAGCAATATATCCGCTGAATCCTAGCCCACCTAATAACGTCGAGATGGAAGACATCAGCACAGCTGGGCAGCCTGGCAGGTCATCCTTAAGTACTGACAGCAGACAATTCGTGCCATACACCTTTGCTTCACTATTCGTTCTTGCATCTCGTTGATCAGAACTGATCAGGAAGAACTCCGAGGTTTCCGTACTGCCAGCAGCCTGGATTACAAGATCGACAGAACCCAGTTCAGACCTCGCCCGCAGAAGCGCTGCCCGAATCGAGGCAATATCCAGAACGTCGCCTTCTATTCCACACAGTCCGGGGTACTGCTGATTGGTCGTATCAAGCCAGCGCAGTCTTTCGGCGTGCGTTGTTCCTTGCCGTTCTACCTCTGTCCACAAATCACCTGGCCGGCCACCTAACCTTCCGATTACGGCTACTCGACACTGCGGAGTGTGTCTTCTGAGCATCTCACCTGCCAGTGCCCGCCCTACGCGGCCGAGACCTCCTACGATAGCAATATTCCGATACTGCCTTGTATCCGGTTTGTCATAACCTCGAGTCGTCCGTCCCGTGCCAAGAGGGTCCAAGTGACGGACAAGGCGTCGACGCCCTTCATAACGCACGCACGGAGACACGTCGCCGACCGAAGGCAGCTCTATTTCGTTAGCAACAAGTTGCGCCACGTAGCGTGCGGCCATTTCCAACGGTACGCCGTCAACAGTTGCCTGCTCAAGGTCAACGAGTCGGCAGATCACATCTGGATGCTCCTGACACGTGCACAGAAGCGGGCCTAACGCGGCGCGAGACGATGGGCGGATGGACTTTCCCGTCCGGCTTGAAAACGCATCAGGCGTCAGGACCAACAGCCCTAGCGGGGCGCAATTCAGTACACTTCTGCAAAGATTCCGCACATCCAGATAATTCGCCTCAAAGTCTTGGCTCGTTCGACCACTAGTGGTGTGCTGCAATGCCCGTATGTCCACAACAGTTGACCTAGCTGCCGATGCGTACCCGGCTTCAAAATTGGCTGCCACGCGTATTTTGGCATCGTCGATCACGTCACTCAAAGAGTCCTCGCGATCGGACAAGTCCATAAAACGTTCAACAACGCTTCTCGATGGAAGCATGTCTGCCAACGCTGCCGCTACTAGCTCACCCAACTCGTTGTCAGCACCCACTAGGACCACCGCCTCTGGGTCCCGATTCGATTCTATTTCGACGGATTCTGATTGTGTCCATCCCGGAGCCAACAGCTCGACAACAGAACCGGCGATCTGGTTGCCGTCCGTGGCTGCTCTATTGCTCTGAGCGCTCGCTGGCTCGGAAACTCCAGAAGGCCACAGTTGTTCCTCATCAAATCGGTATTGGGGCAACGAGTACGGAATAACATCTATTCTTTCCGTCACGTCAACGTCGAAACCCTTCACCCATGCGCGCCACAGGGATTCCTCATAGATTCCGTCATCTTCGGCAATCTTGTCCATCTGGGTACGCATCGTTCGAAAGCATGTTGCTTTCTCTCGACGACTGAAGACAACCTGCATCGCCATGCTGCCAATCTCCCCAGTTCCCATGTCGAAAAAACACAAAGACCTTTCTGAAAGACTGGCTGCCTCTGCTGCATTCTGCACACTTCTCGCAAAATCTACAGGATTGCATGCGTGTTCAGTCCAGTATGTCTCATCGAGAGTCTTCTTCGATTTCAGACATTTCCCTGAAAGTCCCGCAAAGATAGGTATACGGGAATCCTGGTAGGAGACTTTCGCACATACCTGATGCAATTCCGAACCAACTTCACTTCCAATGATACTTGAATGCATAGGTAAATGAGTCTGGAGTCGGGAAACAGCAATGCCAGCTCTTCGAATAAGCGATTCCGCTTCGTCAGCCATTTCTTCAGATCCTGCGACCACGGTTGCGTGCGGACCAGCCTTGATGACCACTTCCCCCATTGGATAGCTGACAATCCTGCTCAAACGATTATAGTCGGCCGCTGCAACAAGCATGTATCCATCAGATGCGGTCTCTAGAACTCTGGCTCTCTCGCATACCAAACGGACACCGTCCTCGATCGAGAAAACGCCCGTCCATGCAGCCGCACTAAGTTCGCCAATGCTATAGCCGATGACCGCATCTGGGGTTATCCCGTCGTACTCCCACATTTTCGCCGACGCATATCCGGCGCAGAACGCCAGCAGGTGTGTGGCTAGAGTAGACTGTGACGTATCCTTCTCAGACTCTCTAATCCCCAGAATCGCAGCAACATCGACTTCTGGTTCTAGGACACGCCCAGCTTCAACACACTGGTCAATGGCCTGTCTGAAACCTGGATGTGCTTCATACAGTATTCTTATGGACTGTTGATTGTCATGTCCGGCTCCGGGAAACACGAATACACCGTAAGGTGTTCTCTGTCTCGAGGCCCGGGTGTCCGTCACATCGGCATCGGTAAGCTCACGGAGCGCCTGGACAAGATCATCCGCACGATCACCAGCGACAACTGCTCTGTGAGTTAACGACTCACGATATGCTTTGAGTGTCTGACTTATTGCCGAAATCTGATCATCATTTTTTTCTATTTCTGTAGCTAGCACTTTCGCATAGTCAATTAGACTGGAAGAAGTAGCTGCCGATAAAGGAATAACGGTATCACCCGACCGGCAAACGGGAGATTTATCGCGTAGTTTCATAAGAGCAGATGTCTTGCCTCTATCGCCACCTCTGCTCATTCTCGTAACAAAAGCCTCAACGTCACACAGAAGAACGTGACTGTTAGTTCCGGACCACCCGAAAGAGCTGATGCCAGCAACACGTCCAGATTCACTCCCGGCGTCCCAGGGAACGGCGTTCAGCGGTAGAGCAAAGTCGCGAGATTCCCAATGAATTCGCGGATTGGGTGTTTCATAGTTTCGATTAGGGGGAATCACACCCTGTTTCATTGCCAGGACGGTTTTAATGAGCCCTGCCATCCCGGCGGCGCCGGCCAAATGTCCAATATTCGTTTTCACTGCACCTATATACAAAGGTGACTTTCGTTTGATACCATAAGCCTCAGAAAGTGCATCTATTTCTATAGTGTCACCAAGCACAGTTCCAGTCCCATGAGCCTCAACATAGTCGACCTCCCATGGATCGACGCCTGCTGAGGTTAACGCACTGTTGATCACAGCAACCTGCGCCGACCTATTCGGTGCAGTAATTCCATTGCTGCGCCCGTCCTGATTCACGGCTGCCCCCAGTATGACGGCATCGATTCGGTGCCCGTTCCTTACGGCGTCCGACATTCTTTCCAAATAGACAGCCCCACAGCCCTCGCCTAAAAGAAACCCGTCGGCTTTGGCGTCGAACGTCCAACACCGTCCGCTAGGCGAAAGCATCCGCATTTTACTGCCCTGCCGGAGTGAGTCTGGGTGAAGCACAGCGTTTACTCCCACGACGAGAGCATTGCGACAAGAACCTTGATTAATATTTTTGATGGCAATATCGAGGGCGACAAGCGACGACGAACAGGCTGTATCCACCACCAGACTGGGGCCCCGCAAGTTAAGGAGATATGAGATTCTACCGGCTGTAACACTAGCTGAAGTCCCTAGTGAAAAATATGGGTCATCTAGCGCATCTTCACCAAGCTTTTCTCTCAGCACTATCGCATACTGCGATAAGGCCATCATTCCAATAAATACGCCCGTATTTAAAACTTCATGTTGATCCCGCACGACGCCCGCGTCGTCAAGGGCCTGTCGTGCTATCTGCAGCGCAATCCTTTGCTGCGGATCCATAAAAAATGCTTCGCGATAAGACAGCCCAAAATATTTTCGGTCGAAACTAGTCATCCTCTCGACTGGAGCAATCTTATTTGTGTAGGACGTTCCAGGATGACTCGAGTTCGCATGTACAAGTCTGATACTATCCCACCGCCCACTTGGCACCGGCTGGGAAATCGTCTCACCTTTGATTAGGAGATCCCAGAAAGCTCTTATGCCGTCTGCGCCCGGGAAGCGCGCAGACATCCCGGTAATACATACGGGATCTTCATCATTTATGACATTTTGTCTGATATGCATCCTCTTCTTCGCAGGTAGAACGTCTATCCTTTCATCATTGTTACAGTCCCCTGTCTCGATGTAATTCGCTAGCCCCTCGATTGTTCGGATGTCATACAAAAGAGAGGTCGGAATCTCGATCGACCATATGTCTTCAATTTCTCCCATGATCTGCATCATCTCAGTCGATTCGAGACCGAGATCGCTGAGCGGAGTCAAACTGTCGATTTCTTCTTCGGCGCAATTGAGTTGCTTCGCAACCCTTTGCACCAACCACATTTTAGGCTGAGGAATCCCATTGGTCTGCCGCCGTTGCTGATGCTCATGCATGTGATTGATACTAGTGCTGAGGTGGCGTCTAGGCAATGGAGTGGTGGATTTGTTTCGGATCCTGACATAGGTCGTCCCACTTCGTCTCAGCCCCACCGTTGTTGACGAGGTGTGGCCGGGAGCTGCAAAGTCGGTGGGTGAAGGCGGCCGAGCGTTGACAGGTGTGGCTTGTTGTTGAGACGGGGGCGCGAGCCCCCGTGGAGAGGATGAGTGTGTCTACCCTTCGGCCTGGGAGCCTGCGTCGATGTCGTCCTCCACCGCGACTGCCCTTCGCGTCGGTCTCTGAGCAGTGTCCTTAGGAACGTGGCTGACCCCTGCGACAGAAGCGGCGCCTGTCACAGCCTGTTTACGGTCCGGTCCCTGCTGGCTACGGGGACACTCACGGGCTGTCGTTACCTGACGACGCTATGGGAGCACGTCACTGACCTGACCAGCGCCGACCTGGAAGCCCTGAGGCTGGAGGCGGGGTAGGCCCTGCCGTCGGAGCCGACCATCCGCCGGGTCCTGCAGGACCTGGACCCCACAGAGGTCAAGTCCTTGGTAGTGGTGTAGTGGTCCTTCGTGGTTAGGGGTCAGTGGGTCAGTGTCGGGGGCGTGTTTGGCTGACCGTCCTGGAGCTTGTTGGTGGTCTGGCACTGTTTGAGGGTGTCCAGGCTGAGGTAGCGGCGGCCCTCAGCCCATTCGTCGGTCTGCTCGGCCAGGACGGCGCCGACCAGGCGGATGATGGTGTCCCTGTTGGGGAAAATGCCTACTGAGTCGGTGCGGCGGCGGATCTCCTTGTTGAGGCGTTCTTGGGGGTTGTTGGACCAGATCTGTCTCCATACCTCGACGGGATAGGTGGCGGTAGGCCAGCAGGTCGGCTCGCACGGCGTCGAGTTGGTCAGTGTCAAGCCCCGGGTTTTGTGGAGGCTGGTTTATCTGGTGCCGGCGGTTGCCGGTTGTGATCGTTCCTGGCTGTTCTGGCTAACGTCGGGGACCCAGGCGGCTTCGTGCTCGGCTGGGGTTCGCATACCGATAGCGGAGTGAGGGCGAACGGTGCCCGCCCAGTGGACCCACTCGGCGGTGGCGACCTCGACGGCGTCGATGTCCTCCCAAGGGCCCTGGTTACGGATCAGCTCGGCCTTGTACAAGGAGTTCAGAGCCTCGGCCAGAGCAAAGCCGAAAGGAGTCGCCCTTCGACCCCACCGAGGCGACTGCCTCGCAGTCGGACAGGGCCTGCCCGTAGCGAATGGACCGGTACTGCACCCCACGGTCGCAAGTGATGCACCAGGCCCGTCAGGTCAGCACCGGCTCGTTTTCGCTGCCAGAGAGCCATCTCCAGGGCGTCCAGAGCCCGGTCGGTGCACACTGGCCGGCAGGTGGTCTGCCTCCCCACGATTCGTCGCGAGAGCACGTCGGTGATAAAGGCGACGTACACCCACCCTGAGAAGGTGCGCACATAGGAGGGGGCACCTCCCGCTTGCGGGGGAATGTCGGCGACCCACAGCCCAC
>ERZ773083.776-NODE-776-length-24248-cov-5.844500_pt1 | contig 24248 bp, 23 predicted proteins | sample MGYA00511465_ERZ773083 | MGnify/ENA primary metagenome ERZ773083 (study PRJEB29015, sample SAMEA2738001) | human oral metagenome | biome: human oral; feature: human-associated habitat; material: dental | place: China | collected 2060 ... | reverse complement strand
TCCTCCACATAGCCTTTGCTATGCGTCCGGTTTGTCTCCTTGACAGGACAAAAAAATCTGCACCAATACGACGGACTTCATTTTATCAGTGATTCCTTAACGCAAACGAATGTCAATGCACAGAGAGGATCATGGCTATGAATATCACCATACGCATCCTGCAGCTGAAGGGGCGGGCGCATGAACTCATCCGCCGTTTTCCCATCGCCGTCTTTTGGCAGGCAGTCCTTTTTCTCGTCGGTGCAGGCATTATCCTGCTGCGCCCCGATTTGTATGCGGAGGGTTCAATAAATGGCCTCACCCGCGGCAAAGGCCGTGTGTTCTTCTAACCACACAGAAAAATCCTCACGGAACAATATATTCTGTGAGGATTTTTTCTGTCGAAATCACTGCTGGTTCCACGCGCACATCCTCCGCTCTGCCCAGTCGAGCAGGATGAAGAGCAGCAGCCCCATCGCACTGAGAACAACGATGCCCGCGTACATATCGAGGTAGTTTACGCGCAGCCATGCATCCATGATGTAGTAGCCGATTCCATACTGGGTACCAAATGTCTCCGTAAAGAAGAGTACGGAGATCGCCGTCGCCATCGCCACACGCACTGCCGTGATAAACTTCGGCAGCGAGGCGGGCACGATGATATGACGCACGATCTGCGGGAATGCGGCACCGAGCACACGCAGCGGCGCGTACGTCTCAGACGGAATCGCCGCCACGGCATCACGCACGGCGACAACAACCTGAAAGACAATGATGAGGAACACAAGCAGCAGCTTGCTCACCTCCCCAATGCCAAAGAGCAGCATCACAACGGGCAGCAGTGCGATCTTCGGTACGGGATAGGTCAGGTAGAGGATGGGCGCAAGCAGGCGATTCACGCATGGGAAATATCCCATCAGCACACCAGCGGGGTAGCCCACAGCGACGGCAGCAAGCAGTCCGAGCACAATGCGCATGAGACTGTAGCCCGCATGAACGGCAATCGTGTCAGGGAATTTCTGCACCAGACGCGAGAGCACCAGCTCAGGCGAAGAGATCACAGGCATCTGAAGGAGCTGCGCAGCAACCCACCAGAGTGCAAGACACAAGAAAATACCGCATGCAAGCATTCGCAGCGAAATCTTTGCCATCACACGCCTCCTCGCGCAATCTTTGCACGCAGCTCCTGTCCCATGGCAAAGAAGTCTTGCAAGGAGCGGCGCGTGAGGTCGCCCGCAAATGGATTGTCGATGATCTCGGTGACGCGCCCCGGTGTGCCTGTCATGACAGCAATCCGTCCCGCAAGCGTCAGTGCCTCCTCCACATAGTGCGTCACAAGCATCGTTGTGACGGCATACTTCTTCCAGAGCGAGAGAAAAACCTCCTGCATCGACTCGCGTGTAATTGTGTCGAGTGCAGAGAACGGCTCATCCATCAAGAGGAGATCGGGCGCGAGCAAAAAGACACGCGCAAGGCCCACACGCTGCTGCTGCCCGCCCGAGAGTTCGCGCGGATAGCGATCAAGCAGTTCAGTCAGCCCAAGATCCGCAATAAGCGCATCGTATGTCGCCATTCGCTCCGCATCCCATACGCCCTTGATCTCCGCTCCGAGCAGGATATTCTCACGCACGGTCTTCCACGCGAGCAATCCATAGTTCTGCGGCAAGAAGCCGATGCACAGACCGCGCGGATCGATGGGTGCACCCTCACTCGTCACCGCGCCCGCCGTCGGGTGGATCAGCCCCGCTGCGACACGCAGTAGCGTCGACTTGCCGCAGCCCGATGTGCCAATGAGAGCGAGCACCGTCCCGCGCTCGACGCAGAGCGAGGTGTCCGCAACTGCATGCACAGTATCCGCCCCCGCTCCGTAGTCCACGGACACCCCCGAAAAGCGTAGCACTCCATCACCCCATCACAAAATCTTTTCTTAGGGATAGTCTAACACAAAATGTCCATTTCGACAAAAAAGAGCACCATCTACACAAAAGCGCAGCGCTTTGAAGTCAATCAACATCATGTCGACAAACAGAAAACGATTCGCCGAGGATGCCGAAATCGTCACAATCAGAGAGAAAAGGTTTTAGGCAAAGCCGATCGCCGTCGCATCACCGCGCGGCGCCCCCCTCACCAAATATGCCCGCCTTGATCATCCATCTCATGCCAACACCTCACCAGAAAAGGAAAAACGCGCAAACCACCGCCCCACCAAAGATATTCTCATGTAGCTTGTCCAGAAAGAATGCTCGTTTTATATGTGTACGCACCACAATATGAGTTTCACTTGCCGCAAATCTATGGTATACTTCTTTATATTTTAGTCGGTAAACGCAGGAGGGGCTCATTGTGCGTATTGTAATTGCGGGAGCGGGGCGGCTGGGCTATAGCATTGCGGCGCTACTCTCGGAGGAGGGCATGGATGTCGTGGTGGTGGACGGCGAAGAGAGCCAGCTCGAGGCGGCAAAGACGACACTCGACGTGCTGACGATCGAGGCGAATATCGCAAGCCCGCTCACGATGAACGATCCCGACATCAAGAGCGCGGACATCCTCATCGCCGTCACAGACAGCGACGAGGTGAATATCGTCGCCTGCGTGCTCGCAAAAAAACACGGCATCACGCATACGATTGCACGCATCCGCGACATGAATGTTACGGTGGAGGCGGGACAGTATCTCAAAGAAAATTTTGATATTGATCTCGTGCTCAACCCGGAGCTCATCACGGCAAACGAAATCTCCCGCATTCTCATGACCCCCGCCGCACTTAACGTGGAGGACTTCGCACAGGGCAAGGTACGCCTGTTTGAGACGCGTATCCGCCGCCGCTCCGCCATCGCACGCACGCCGCTCAAAGAGCTGACACTGCCGCATGGCGTACTCGCGGGGCTGATCTTCCGCGATCACCGCATGATTATTCCGCACGGTGATGATATGTTCCTCCCTGGAGACAATGCCTATTTCATCGGTCTGCCCGACCGCATCGAAGAGTTCAGTCAGAGCCTCGTACCGAGCGACACGCACAAATTGAAACGTGCCGCCATCATCGGCGCAGGACGAACGGGGCGTGGGCTCGCTCTCCTCCTCGAACGGCAGGGGGTGCAGGTAAAGGTGATCGACCGAAATCGCGAGCGCTGCGAACTGCTTGCGGAAAAGCTGACCACGGGGCTTGCAATCTGCGGCGACGGAACGGACATCGACCTCCTGACGGAGGAGGGCGTTGCCGAGGCGGATGTCATCGTCTGCCTGACGGAGGACGATAAACTGAACCTGATGCTCGCACTCCTCGCACGCCATCTCTCGAACAACAAGATCAAGACGGTCGTGCGCGTCGACCGCAACGAATACATCGACCTCATGGAGAAGGTCGGCGTCAACATTGCACTCTCGGCACGTCTGCTCTCAGCAAGTGAGGTGCTCGCCTACGCGCGCGGCGGCGATGTAACGCGTGTGACTCTCTTGGAGGGTGCGCGCGCAGAGGCACTCGAGGTGATTGTCAGTGCCGGTGCTCCCGTTGTCGGCAAGAAGCTGATGAATGCGAATCTCCCACGCGAATGCCTGGTCTGTGCCTATGTGCGTGACGAGGAGGCTGCAATCCCGAATGGCATGACGGAGCTCCAGCCGAACGATCGTGTCATTCTCTTTGTCCTAAAGAGTTTCGCGAAGAAGGCACTTGCCTATTTTGGAGACGACTGATGCGTTTTGATTTGTTCTGGGTGCTCATGGGGCGCACAGCATACGTCTTTGCACCGCTCTATCTCATCCCGTTCGGCTACGGCTTTGCGTTCGGAGATCCGCTCGCGGGGTCATTTCTCGCGCTCGGCGTGCTGTCGGCAATCCTCGGCATGGTGTTCGGCAATATGGGGCGCAGCCATATGCGTCAGCTCTCGGTACAGGAGGGTACGCTCTTCCTTCTTGCCGTCTGGTTCCTGCTCGCCCTGCTCGGCATGCTGCCGTTCCATCTGGCAGGTCTGCACCTCTCCCCCGTGGATACGTTCTTCGAGTGCATCTCCGCACTTACGACGACGGGCATGACGACGCTCGGGAATACACTCCCCCCCACCCTCATCCTCTGGCGTGGGCTCATGAGCTGGTTCGGCGGGCTGCTCTTTATCGTCATTCTCGTGTCAGTGCTTCCTGTGGTCGGCGGCTGTTTCGGCATGGATTTCAACGTGCGTCAGGAACGCCTCTTCAGTCCGCTCTGGAATCGTATGACGCGCCCCATGCGCGAAATGACGATGCTCTACATCGCCATCACAGTCATTTCTGTCCTGATCTATCTCGCAGCGGGCGATGAGATCTTTCCTGCGCTCATCCTCGCACTCTTTACGATCTCCTCGGGTGCGGGACCGATGACGGGCGGACTTTCGCCCAAGCCGCTGCTCATGCTTGGGGCGGGGCTCGTCGCGTTGCTCTCTGCGCTTCCGCTGCTCACGCTCTGGCAAATGCTGCGCCGGAAGGCGGGAACAGCACTCACGCGGCATATGGAGCTGCGCTCTTTCTTTGTCCTCTTTCTCGCAGCGGGGTCATTGCTCTCCATTCTCCCCATACTGCACGACACGCAGTCGATTACGAGCGCGCTCAGCTACGGATTTTTTTATGCTGCCTCTTTTCTGTCGACAAACGGCCTGATGCTGCAGGAGGAAGTCCCGCTTCACGGCGGTGCTGAGCTGCTGCTCATCCTGCTTGCCGTCATCGGCGGCTGCATGGGCTCGGCAGCGGGAGGCTTTCGCATATCGCGCGTACTCGTGCTCTTCTCCCTCGCATGGACGGAGCTCCTGCGCACCCTCCACCCGCACATGGTGTTCGCCGTGCGGCAGGGCGGCGGAATCGTGCCCCTGCACTCAGCGGCGCGGATTCTCGTGCTCGCATTCATCTCCGCCGCCGTCTTCTCCCTCAGCAGTCTCCTCATCGCCCTCGCAGGTCTCAGCCCCATCGAGACGATTGCACTGACGGTCTCGTGTCTCACAACGACGGGCGGTGTCGCCTCACTCACAGATCTTGATACGGCTGCGATGCTCCCCGCTTGGACAAAGGTGATATGCAGCCTGCTGATGATCCTCGGCCGCATCGAAATCTTCGCGTTCTTCCTCTTCCTCGGCTCGCTCTTCGAGGATACAGCACATACGTGGTAGCAATCTATGAATATCTACACGGTCAACTACATTCTCTCGCGTCTCTCGTTCGCGATGGCGGCAGCGCTCGTGATTCCGCTTGTACTCGCGATTGCAGGCAACGAGCCGAGCCGCCAGGCATTCATGCTGTCCGTCCTCGTCAGTGCCTTCCTCGGTGTCGGCTTCCGCCGCTATGGAACCCCCGCCGAAGAACTGACGGCACGCGAGGGCATCGCCATCACGGCATTCGGTTGGTTCACGGGGACATTTCTCGGGATGCTCCCCTATCTCCTCGGCAACTACCTCGGTTTTCTCGACGCACTCTTTGAAAGCATCTCAGGGTTCACGGGAACGGGTGCAACCGTCTTTTCTTCACTCGGACATCTCCCCTACAGCATTCTCTTCTGGCGGATGATGACAGCGTGGATCGGGGGGCTCGGCATCATCGTCATCTTCATCGCGCTCCTGCCGCAGTCCGGCGCAAGCACGATCTATATGTACAACGCCGAGGGCGCGGGGCCGACGATGGACCGCGTCATGCCGCGTCTGCGCGATATGACCATGGCACTCTTTAAGATTTACCTTGTCTTTACAGCAGTTACAACCATCATCTTCATGCTCTGCGGCGTCGAGTTCAGCATTGCCGTCACGCACGCAATGTCGACAATTGGAACGTGCGGCTTTTCGACCTACGACGACAGCACGATGCACTTTCACAATCTCCCATTTGAACTGTGGACTGCCCTCTTTATGTTTCTCGCAGGCGGCAGTTTCTCCCTCTACTATCGCGCATGGGTCAAAGGCCCCTCTGTCATTCTCCGCAACACGGAGTTCCGCACCTACCTTGGCATAATCCTCGCTGCCATACTGCTCATTGCTTTGAATCTCATTCTGGAGAAGGGGATAGACAGTGCAGATGCTGCGCGCTTCGCCGTCTTTCAAGCGACATCGCTCTCAACGACAGGCTTCGTCTCGGCGGACTTCGAGACGTGGCCGACCTTCTCGAAGCTGCTGCTGCTCCTTCTCATGAGCATCGGCGGTTGTGCAGGTTCCACGGCAAGCGGGATCAAGGTCGCACGCATCATTCTCCTCGTGCGCAATGCACGCGCTGTAATCCTCCAAAAACTGAACCCGCACCGTGTCGTCGACATCTCGCTGGGTGGTGCACACGTAGACGGCGCAATGCTGCTGCGCGTGGGGACATTTTTCTTCCTCTACGTTACAATCATCTTCGTGACAGCACTCCTCCTCACGATGGACGGACTGCAGCCGTTCGATGCGATTGCCGTTGCGATCACGACGCTCGGCAACATCGGCCCCGCCTTCGGCATTGTGAGCGCAACCTCTACGTACGCACCGCTCTCGGACTTTGCCAAGGGCATCCTCTGCCTCTCCATGCTCCTCGGACGCCTCGAAATCTTCACCCTGCTCATCCTGCTGCGGCCCTCGTTCTGGCGCAAGACGAAGCGGTGGTAATGACACATACGAAAAACCTCTTTGAACCGTTCTTGGCTCAAAGAGGTTTTTCGTTTCTTATTTCCTGCGCCGCAGCTCCTCAAGCCGCGCAAGCGTGTCGCGGTCGATGCGCTCGTGCAGTTCGCTGCGGGCGAGCGGCTGAATGTGCGGATTCATGTACTCCACTTTCATCTGCTTCTTCGCCTTCTTCACGGAGCGGCGCAGCTCGGGTGAGGTGATGCGGTACGCACCGGCACCGAGGATAACGCTCTGCTCCGCGCCGTCGGAGGTGACAACGTGCACCTCGCGCCCCGCGCGCACCGCCGTATACGCAAGCCGTTCGATGCAGCTGTCTGCCGTCTCGCCCGCACCCGTGTAAATCACCCGCATACGGTCGCTGATCTGCAGTTCATGCTCCTCATCCTCGGTAAAGAATGCGTCGAACACGACCGTCATCTCGTAATTCTCAAACGCACCGTACTCCGTAAGGATGTGCACAAGAACATCACGCGCCTCGTCGAGATTGCCGCGCAGGCGGATGAGCTCCGGCCATGCGTTGATGACGTTGTAGCCGTCGATGAGATAGTACTCGGGCTCCCGCTGCCTAGCCATGACACACCTTCGCCATGCGCTGACGCAGCGCCTCATACATCAGAATCGCACCTGCGGCCGAGGCGTTGAGCGAGTTGATCTTCCCACGCATCGGCAGACGCACGGTGAAGTCGCAGAGGTCGCGCGTGAGGCGGCTCATCCCGCGCCCCTCGCTCCCGATGACGAGCACGAGTGCACCTGTGAGGTTCGCACGGTCATACATCTCCTCACCCGCCATATCCGCGCCCGCAATCCAGAACCCCTGCTCCTTGAGCGCACGCATGGTTTGCGCGATGTTGCCGATGCGTGCAACCGGCACGTACTCAAGTGCACCTGCCGAGACGCGTGCGACCGTCTCCGTCAGGGGGACGCTGTGGCGGCGCGGCAGAAGGATCCCGTGCACGCCGGCCGCATCCGCCGTGCGCAGCAGCGCTCCGAGATTCTGCGGATCCTCAATGCCGTCGAGGAGGAGCAGCAATGGATCCTCTCCGCGCTCTCGTGCCGCCGCAATGATTTCCTCGACGGCGACGTAAGCGACGGGTGCGACATAGGCGAGTACGCCCTGATGACGTACCCCCTCGGGCACAGCCGCATCCAACTTAGCCCGACTGACCACATCCACTGTGACACCGTTCTCACGTGCAAGATCGCGTAGCTCGTGCACGGAAGGGCCACGCAGCCCATCCGCGAGCAGAATACGATTGATGCCGCGCCCTGCCTTGATCGCCTCCACAACGGCATGGCGACCCGCGAGGATATGGGCGGGCTGTTCCTCACTGCGCTGCTCTGTGTGTTTCTCCGTGCGTTTGTCTGCGCGTTGTTCCTTTGCTTTCATTGCGCTCCCCCCTGCATCATCCGCGCGGGATAAAACGATCCAGCCACGGTTCTGCCGCCACAATGAGGTCGCGCATGCGGAGCATCATCTCCTTGATCTCCCACTGCGCACCGGGAGTTCGAACGCGCTTTTCATACACATCCATAAAGGAGCGCAGGTTGAGCGTCGTGACAAAATTCGTACACGCACCGCCCGGCAGGACGAAACGTGCATCCTGCTTGGCAACGCCCATGGCAAGCAGATCGTCATACGCCCGTTGAATCTCACGCATACATGCCATATAGCGCGTGTATGCGTCCTCGTTGTCCGCCACCGTCTGCGGAACGACATGACCGAAGAGCCCATCCGCCTGCTTTGCAGACTGCTCGGAGACGTAGCGCTGGCTCTGTACGCTCAATGAGACGCCGATGCGGTGGCGGCTGTACTGTGCGAGCAGTGTGCGCGAGACATCCTTGACGGCAAACGTCATGGAACAGTGCTCCACCACGGAGAGATGCTTGCTCGTCATAATGCGCTCTAAGAGACGCAGCATCTCTTCCTCGGTCTTCTCCTCGGCGAGCAGCTCGATCGGGGAATCCGCACTGTAGCACGTCCGCGCAGCCGTCCAGCAGGTCTTCAGATAGTTCGGTGTCTTCGAAATCAGTTTAATCTCCATGCTTTTTCTCCTGCTGTGTCATCATTTCTTTTGCGATAATCTGAAATGCTGCCTCCGTGATCTCCTCAAGGCGCTCCATCTCCTCACGGATGTAAAGGCTCCCAAGCAGTGCCTCAAAGCCCGTACTCGCATGATAGTCCGCGACGGACGCGCTGCGCGGCGCATGGCTCTTCGTATTGCGCGCACGCCGATAGATGGTCTGCTCCTCCTCCGTGAGCATATCCGATATACCGCGGTAGGCACGCGCCTGCCAGATTGCAGAGACAATCTGTGCGCTGAACGCATGGAGCGCCTGCACCTGTGTCTGTTCATACGAGAGCAGACGCATCCGCACGTAGAGGTGAAAGTAGGCATCGCCTATGTATGCGAGAACAAGCGGATGGATCTGCGCCGCATCCACATGCTCGTAGCGTGTGCGGATATTGCCCGCCGCATCGGGCAGAAACATCATGCGCACGAGCTGCTGAAACCGTTCAAATTTCATGCGCGGTCAAGCTCTTTTCCAGCGTACGCCCGTCGGCGTATCCTCAAGCACAACGCCTGCTTCCTTGAGCCCGTCGCGAATCTTGTCCGCTACCGCCCAATTCTTTGCTGCGCGCGCCTCCTGTCGGATGCCGATGATGAGGTCCATCAGCGCATCTGTGAGACCATCGTCGGCTGCCGCCTCCTCCTGCTCAAAGATACCGATGATCGCGGCCATCGTACGATAGGCTTCCGCCGCCCGCCCGAAGTTTGCCGCATCAAATGCAACGCCGCGCTCCAGCTCCTGATGATAGCGGTTGATCTCCTTCGCGAGCCCAAACATCTGACTGATCGCAAGTGCTGTATTGAAGTCGTCGTCCATCGCCGCATCAAAGTCCCGCAGAAACGTCTCCGCCTGTGCCGCCAGTTCTGCCCCCGTGTCCGCCGTTCCCTCGCGCTGCGTGAGCTCAGCAACGACCGCGTTCGCATTGCGCAGACGGTCGAGTGCCGTCTGCGCCTCATGCAGACGCTCGTCGCTGAAGTCAAGCGGACTGCGGTAGTGCGTCTGGAGGATGAAGAAGCGAATGACCTCGCCTGGGAACTCCTTGAGGATATCCTTTACCGTAAAGAAGTTGTTCTTCGACTTCGACATCTTCTCGTTGTCAATCGTAATGAATCCGTTGTGCAGCCAGTAACGCGCAAACTTCTCATCACCGTCAATGCACGGTTCCGCCTGTGCGATCTCGTTCTCGTGATGCGGGAAGATGAGATCGTTGCCGCCGCCGTGGAAGTCGAAGGCATCACCGAGATATTTCACGGACATTGCCGAACACTCGATATGCCAACCGGGACGCCCCTTCCCCCACGGGCTCTCCCACGAGGGTTCACCGGGCTTTGCCGCCTTCCAGAGGGCGAAGTCCATCGGGTTCTCCTTCGTCTCGTTGACCTCAACGCGTGCCCCCGCCTCCATGTCTTCGAGGCTGCGCCCGCTGAGGCAACCGTACCGTGAGAAGGCCTCGACGCGGTAGTATACGTCGCCCGCCACCGTCACGTACGCATAGCCGCGTGCGATCAGCGTCTCAATCATCCGCTGAATGTCCTCCATTGTCTCGGAGACACGCGGAAACACGTCGGCGCGGCGCACATTGAGCGCATCCATCGCCTTGAAGTAGGCGGCGATATAGCGGTCGGAGATCTCCTTCCACGTCACGCCCTCACGGTTCGCAGCACCTATGATCTTATCATCCACATCAGTGAAATTCTGAATGTAGCGCACCTTGTACCCTTTGCGTGCAAGATAGCGGCGAATGACATCCCATGTGACGAAGGGGCGCGCATTGCCGATGTGCGGATCGTTGTACGGTGTCACGCCGCAGCAGTAAATGCTGACCTCCCCCGCGCGCAGCGGATGGAATTCTTCTTTCTTTCGCGTCATTGTATTGTAAACGGTAAGCATGATACCTCTCCTCTATTTTTCTTTTTCCAGTTCGGAGAGACGGGCTTTCAGCGCCTCGATCTCCTGCCGCATCTGTTCAAGCATCTCCGCCTCGGGATCGGGCAGCATATCGTGGTCGAGATCGACATCCAGCTCGCTTGCGAGCTCCTCTGCGCTCTCATCATATTCAAGAGAGAGTTCCCGCGCTCTGTGGAAATCCGCCTCCGTGCGGACGCGCTGTCCATTGACGACGACGATGCGTCCCGGGATACCGACCACCGTCGCGCGGGCAGGTACAGGACCAAGCACAACGGACCCCGCACCGATCTTCGCGTGATCGCCCACAGTAAAGGAACCGAGTACCTTTGCACCCGAGGCAACGACAACATTGTTGCCAAGCGTCGGATGACGCTTCCCCTTCTCCTTGCCCGTGCCGCCGAGTGTCACGCCCTGATAAAGCGTGACATTGCGGCCAAGCTCTGCGGTCTCGCCGATGACAATGCCCGTACCGTGATCGATGAAAAGCCCCTCACCGATCGTGGCACCGGGATGGATCTCGATCCCCGTCAGGAATCGCCCAAAATTGGAAATCAGACGCGGGATGAGCACCCAGCCGCGTACGTAGAGCGCGTGCGCAATGCGATGCAGCCAGATGGCGTGCAGGCCGCCGTAACAGAGCAGCACCTCAATCGTGCTCCGTGCCGCAGGATCACGCTCAAAGATAACGCGGATGTCACGTCTCAGCCTCGCAAACATAACAAGCAGCTTCCTCTCTCCCAAACGACATACACGCCGCAAAAGAAATGCGCCCACGCCTCTTCAGAGACGCCGACGCGCAGATCGCCTTTGATTTCTCCTTTATTCTAGCAAAAAAACACCCGCTTGACAATGTTATCTGCGGGTGTTTTCGCGTATATGGAACTCAGCTTTCGCGCAGTCCCTCTTCATTGCGTCCATGATGCGGCTGTCCGCCGACAATCTGTACCGCGCGCATAACCTCGGTCAGGACCTCCACCTCGTATTGGAGCTCCATTCCCTTGGCGCGCTGCAGAACGGCACCCTTGTGCGTGGAGACGTAGCGCGGCGGGAGATTGTTCAGTGCAATCATCATCATATCCGTACGGCACCGATCACACATACATATATCCGGATACTGCGGTGCTACGCGATTCAGCATCATCTCCACAGCATCCTCCATGTAGTTTTTAAACGGCAGATGTGACATCACGACGCTCCTTTCCAGGGCAGTGAATCAGCCCAGACGGACCGTGTAGATCATTCCCTTGTAGGTTTTCGCTGCAAGGCTCTTCTCCGAGGCGACCGTATACTCGATCGTGTTTGGCGACTTCTTGCGGATGTAGACACCCACCTCGTCGTCGTCATTCACATCATTCGCATCGATCATGCAGCGCACCATGCGGACCTCTGCCGCCTTCATATAGCCCTTCAGCGCCCGCGGCTCCTGTGTATAGTAAAGTTCGAACTCATCTTCGTCCGCATAGGTGAAATACGTCCATACGCCATAGTCAACACGTGCATCGATATCCACCTTGAAGCAGCCGCGCTCGTTCAGGCTGCCGAGGAAGTACGGAAAGAGCAGCTCATCGCGCTCATCCACGTTCTTGTTGATGATCTTGACATCCTTTCCGCCCTTGCGGCAGCGAAGGAGGCCGAAAGCCACGCCGGTCTTTCCCGTACGCAGACGGTCAAACCCGTCGTGGAGGACCTTGCGCTCCTTCTCCTCATCCCCCATACCGAGTGGGAGATAGAGCAGGAAGGGCGCATCCTTGCGCGGCGCAGACGGTTTCACATTCGCCTCCGGCTTCTTTCCCGCAGCCTCCGCCTTCTCGGCAGGACGCTCGGAGGACAGCTGGTGCAGCACATTGATCTGGCGTGCAATGTATTCGTCGAAGAGCTTGCGCACCATCGGTGCCTTGCATGAGTTGCCCGCGAGGAATATATGAATCTGCCGCACGCTGCGTCCTTTGAATGCCGCCGCCATCGCTTGGAAGAAGTTCTCGACACCGCGCCGAATCCGCTCCTCGAGCGTACGCTCAAGCTTTCGCACGTCAATGTGCAGACGGATCTCCGCGCGATTGCCCGCGTTCCCCGTCTTCTCCGAGGAGAACAGGGTAATCTTCGTGTCGAAGCTGTCTCCCGCCGCGAACTCCTCATAGCCCTCACGGCGCTCCCAGAAGGGACGCAGCCGCTCCGCGAGAATCTTGTTGTTCAGATGCGATGCAGCATCGCGCGTCTCACGCACAAGCGCCTCCGCACCCGCGAACGTCTCGCTCTCGGGCGGCAGGGCAAATGTGATCTTGTGCTCGCGCATCTCTGCGAGGTTGTCCTTGAACACCTCATACGCCAGCAGCTCGAGAATGTTCTCACCGCCGAGGTACATATCACTGCCGAAACCAAACTGCTCGATGACAAATTTTCGACGGCCGTTCTCCGGCACGTATTCCACACCAAAGTCAAAGTCCGTCGTGCCGCCGCCAAAGTCAAAGACCCCGTAGGCGACCTCCTCCCCCACACGCTTCGGCTCAAGCCCGTACGCCTCGAGGGCACTGATCGCATAGGCCGCCGGCTCATTGGCACCGTCGTACACGCGGAAGCGGCGCATCATCTCCGGATCGTCGAGGAGTGCCTTTGGCAGTGTCTTCCGAAGACCGCGCTCGAAGCTCATGCGGATGTGCTCCCGTACGCTCTTCTCATAGCCCACGGGGAAGGACAGGATGTAGTCGAGATAGATGTTGCGGTGCATATTGTTGATGTAAAGGCCGAGATAGTACGCGTAAATCTCGATCGGATCAAACCCGCCTGCATCCAGCGGCTGCGTCTCCGCATACGGTTTGACCTCCTGAATATAGCCGCGTCGGTCCTTTAAGATCGGCGAATTCGCCGTATCGCGCGTCCAACGTTTGAGCTCGCTGAATACGGAGTAATAGACCGCAATGCCCTCTGTGGACTGCCGTTCGAAAATTGCATCTGCCGCTTGATGGGATGCCGTCACCTGTGCCCATTCTGTATAGGGCCGTCCCTCACGCGCACGATAAAGCTGCTTGAACTTCTCGATGTCGATCAGCTCGATCGCCGTCGGGTTCTCATAGTCCTGAAGCGTCGGTTCGTTCCCATAGTCCCCCTTGCCGATGCGCAGGAGACGCGCCTCGCGGTCACGGCAGACCACAACGGTACTGCGCGTACCAAAGTCGATGGCGCAGGTGCCGTTCATGATGACATCCATCTGCGGCGGACGTGCCACGAGGAAATCCGTCGGCGGCAGACGCAGACAGACACTGTCCTCACGCCCATCCTCCGTCAGTTCCTCATAGAGATCCCAGTGTCCAAGGCTCATATCCGTCAGCAGACGATCCGCGTAGGGCTGAATGTTCGCTCGTACGTGGTCGGCATAGAGGAGCTGCTTCTTGAACGGCTCGATGGAAAAGTCCAGCGCCACAGAACCGGTGTTGATCGCCGTCTCAATCACGCTCTGAATGTCAAAGGTCATCCCAAAGATCGTTTCCTTGAAGCGCCCCGCCACGACATCCTCAGCGAAGCGATCGTGATCAAAGAGGAGCTGATCCTCCTCAATGCGGATATAGGAGCGGATCTTCGGATACTCGGCAACAAGACGGCGCAGACGTTCCTCCTGTTCATGTGAGACATCCTCTGCGTTGAACTCGTCGGCAATCCATTTCAGAAAACTCTGTGCACCGCTTTTCTCAGTTGCGAGCGAAAACATGTACTTCTTGTTGACAATGGAGGCAGTTTCATCCTTGAGCTCCGCTATATCACGGCCAATCTGCTTTCCAAAGTGAAGCGAACTCTCATAAAAAAATTCCCGAAACGCATTCTTCTTCAAGTGTAAGCTGCGCATGAGAACCGGACGAAGCGATGCCTGCACCTCTTTTCGCGCCATTCATTCATCTCCTAACGAAAAAGCAATAATTCCCTACGATAAATATTCTTCACGGTCAATCAAAATCCTTTTTCATATTTCGCAAAGAAAAAGTCTCGCAGAAAAATCTACGAGACAATCATACAAAATGGTGCGCTCGGCGGGAGTCGAACCCACGCTTTCAGCTCCGGAGGCTAACGTCCTATCCACTGGACTACGAGCGCGCTGCAAGACACAATCCGCATTATATCCCAAAACGCACTATTTGTCGAGAGGTTTTTCATCACGCGTCTCCGCCTCATGCGCCGTCTCCTCATGCGCGGGCGAAATGGGTGCGAAATAGCGGCGGATTGCACCGACCTCGTCACTGATAAAAAGCGCCACCGGCGACTCGCGCAGCAGAACGAGCTCCAACAGCCGCGCTTGTTCCGCAGGTTTTTTCTCCTTCATGGCCTGGGGATCGGCCGCAGCGCGCGTAAGTGTGATTGCCTTCTGCTCCGCCGCCGCATAGTCATTCGTTTTGCTCACAATGGCGGCAATCGGATCATAAACGCGATTTGAGAGCTCCGTCGGCGGTGCATTCTTGTCGATGCGCGTGCGCAGTTCCTGCGTATCGCGTTCGAGATCCAGGAGGCGGGCATAGGTGACTGCCAGCTCACTCTCCCCCGCCTTTGCATCCGCGATAATCTGATGGTACCGCGTCCAGTTACGGTCCAGTTCCGCGATCTGCTTCTGATACGTCCCCCACCACGGTGTAAAGAACTCCTGATCGCGGGCGATGACCGAACGCTCCTCGGGAGTCAGCACAGGCGGCGGAGATTCATGGGGCAAGCGATGAACGACAATGCCGCCAAGTACAACAAGCAGCGTGACAAAGAGCAGAAAAGCGCGGTGCGGAAGATAGCGAAACAGGATGATGAGCAGCAGGATAACAAGAATCGTCAAAACGTAGATCAGCATAGATTCCTCCGTGAAATCAAGCGCCTGCACGCTCCTGCAAGGCTGCACGGTTCAAGATGTGAATGCACCCCCGAGAGGTCTGCACCAGCCCCTCCTGACTGAACTCGCGAATGAGACGGCTGACCACCTCACGCGCCGTACCGAGATACTGGGCGGTCTCCTCATGGGTCAGGCGGATCTCATCCCCTGCTGTACGCGCGGACTCCGTGAGCAGGAATTTTGCAAGACGTCGCTCCGCAGAGGTGAAGAGCATCTGTTGGAACTTCCAGAGCATTTCCGACAGGCGCACAACTGCATACTCATACGCACGCGCACGCACCGATATATTCGCATCGAGGATCCCGCGCACAGCCGCTGTATCCGAGATAAAAAGCACCGTGTTCTTCGCTGCCTCAATTGAGATATCACAGGGGATAGAGGTGAGAAATGAGGTGCACGCAAGGAGACCGATCTCCCCGTCACGCAGCATGTAAAGCGTAAACGCGCGCCCTTCCTCGGAGAGGATGTAGACGCGCAGGGCGCCGGAGACGATATGCAGGATGCCCGCCTGTGCGAGCGAACCGCGATGAACGAACTCCCCTTTTGCACAGTGATGGAGGCGCGTATGCGAAATCAGATCCTCCCGCTGTGCCGCAGTCAGTTCCTTCCACAGCTCATATTGTTGGATGTAATCCTGGAATTGAGTGCCGCCCAAAACATGCATCGTCATATTCCTCCCCTCTTTTTTCTTCTCTCTGTTCTCTTTACTGTTCTCGCAGATAGCGCACAGCCGAAAGCCCTGCCACAGCTCCCTCATAGACGGCCTTGACGATCTGCAGAAGCCCGCCCGTACAGTCTCCTGCGGCGTAGACCCCGGGGACATTGGTCTCCATCTGTTCCCCAACGATGATCTTCCCGTCGCTGAGCAATACACCGAGTTTTCGTGCCAGTTCCGAACTGCCCGCCGTGCCGATTGCGATAAAGAGGCCGTCCACATCCATCCGCGTGTCATCATCAAAGACAATCTGCCGCACGCGGCGCTCGCCTTCAATGCGCACAATCCTACGCGTATGCACCGCAATGGAGTTCGGAATCTCGATCATCGGCTCTTCTCCATGAGTCAGAAGCGCCAGCTGTGCCACATGCGGACGAAGGATCTCCGCCTCATGCAGGGCATAGTCCCCCGCACCGATGACGGCAACTTTTTTCCCGCGGTAAAAGAATGCATCACAGACTGCACAGTAGCTGATGCCGCGCCCCTCAAACTCCGCGAGCCCCGCAATGGAGAGCGTTTTCCTTCGCGCACCTGCGGCCAGGATCACGGCATTGCATTCATACGTACGGCAGCTCCCCTCAATGCGAAAGGCGCGCCCATCATGCATCGGCAGAACCGCCATCACCTCATCCGTCTCGAAATGCACGCCAAGCCGCCGTGCCCCGTCGATGCCGTTGTGCGCGAGGTCTGCGCCGGAGATCGGCATGCTGAGACCATAGTAGTTCTCGACAAGCTCAGCGGAAGCGAGTGCACCGCCCCCCTTCGAGACGACGGTCACCTCTGCACCTGCACGCCGTGCATAGAGTGCAGCTGAGATGCCCGCCGGACCGGAGCCAATGATGATCATGCGCATAGATTACTCCTACAGGCGATATGAAAAAAGAGACGCACCTTTGACGTCTCTTTCTCTGTCTGCGGTCAGTTTGCTCAGTGATGGTTAAAAAGCAAACTGACCGAACGATGGCTTTGGATCCGCACAATGACATCCGCAAGGGACTGTGCAAGAGAGAGTGTGACGAGTTTATCAGACTTCTTCTCGGGCAGCACCGGAATGGAGTCGGTAATGACGAGCTGATCGATGACGGACGCATTGAGGCGCTCGGTTGCAGGGTCACTGAGGATCGCGTGCGAGCATGCCGCAAGGATTCGTTTTGCTCCGCGCTCCTTGAGAGCCTTTGCCCCCTCGCAGAGCGAACCCGCCGTATCGACAATATCATCGATGAGGAGGGCGGTCTTCCCCTCGACCTCGCCGATGAGGTTCATGACCTCCGCACATCCGGGACACGGACGGCGCTTCTCAATGATGGCGATCGGCGCGTGAAGGAAATCCGCCATGATGCGCGCACGCGTGACACCGCCGAGATCCGGCGAAACCACGACGAGATCCTCAATCTCCTGCTCGCGAAAATATCCGGCGAGTACGGGTGCAGCTGCGAGATGATCCACAGGGATATCAAAGAATCCCTGAATCTGTCCCGCATGCAGATCAACGGTGACAACGCGGGTCACCCCTGCCGTCGTCATGAGATTCGCAACGAGCTTCGCCGAAATCGGCTCCCGCCCGCGCGTCTTGCGATCCTGACGCGCATAGGCATAGTACGGAACAACGGCCGTAATGCTGTGTGCAGATGCCCGTTTGCATGCATCTGTGAGAATCAGCAGCTCCATGAGGTTGTCATTCACGGGGTAGCTGGTCGACTGAATGATGAAGATGTCCTTCCCGCGAATGCTCTCCTCGATCATTACCTGGATCTCGCCATTGTTGAAATGCCCGACGAAAGCCTCACAAAGCGGGGTGCCGATACGTTCCGCAATGTCCTTTGCCAACTGGGGATTCGCGTTCCCCGTAAGGATGCATACGTTGTCGGTCGGAAAACTCATCTCTCTGTTCCTCCTAAAAACCAGACGCGCCACTATATCTATATGTGGAATACACAAATCTGGATATAGTATAACACGCGCTGTTTGTTTTTGGAAGAGCGTTCCCCCTCTTTTTCACATTCTTCAGAGCCTTGTGCAATAGTTATATATAACTCTCATTTTCGTTTGTCATGCCAGCCTTCAATCTCTTTCTGACGCGCACGCGCAACGGAGAGCGTACCGGAAGGCACATCGCGCGTGATTGTAGAGCCTGCTGCAACATAGGCATTCTCCCCCACGGTGACAGGTGCCACGAGATTGGAGTTGCAGCCCACAAAGGCATTGTCTTCGATGACCGTACGATATTTATGCTTTCCGTCGTAGTTGACCGTGATCGTTCCGCAGCCCATATTGACATGAGCGCCGAGATCACAGTCGCCGATATAGGAGAGATGAGGCAGCTTCGCCCCTGCGCCGACATTGGAGTTTTTGACCTCGACAAAGTTGCCGATCTTCACGCCCGCGCCAATGCGGCTGTCCGGGCGAATGTGGTTGAACTGCCCGAGATCCGTTCCGCTTTCGACCTCCGCATCATGCGCATAGACATAGTGTGCCTTGACATTGTCTCCGATGACCATGTCCTGAAAGCGCACATTCGGGCCAATGCGGCAGTCCTCGCCGATCACCGTGACCCCCTCCAGGAAGGTAAAGGGGTAGATGATGGTATCCATACCAACGCGCACCTCCGCATCAATGAAGGTGGTATGCGGGTCGATGATCGTCACGCCGTCCGCCATCAGCTCCTCAGCCTTGCGGCGGCGCAGGATGCGCTCCGCCACGGCCAGCTGACTGCGCGAGTTGATGCCGAGCGTGCTCTCGTAGTTGTCCGCAACGACTGCCCAGATCTTCTCACCGGCATCGCGCAGGATACTGAGCACATCGGGGAGATAGTATTCCCCCTGCGCATTGTCGTTCGTCACTTTTGCGAGTGCCGAGAAGAGTGCCTGTGCGTCAAAGCAGTAGATCCCCGCGTTCACCTCATGGATCTCGCGTTCCTCCGCCGTCGCATCCTTATGCTCGACAATCTTCAGGACCTCGCCGCTTGCACGGCGGATAATACGTCCATAGCCCTTCGCATTCGGCATGATTGCCGTGAGGACGGTTGCCTTTGCGCCCGCATTCACATGCTCTTCGTGAAAGCGCGCCAGGAGTTCCGCCGTCAGAAGAGGCGTATCTCCACAGAGCACCATGATGGTCCCATGTTCCTTTGCAAGCAATTCCTTCGTCTGAAGAACCGCATGCCCCGTGCCCAGCTGCTCGTGCTGTTCCACATACTCCACGCTGTCTCCAATGGCCGCGCGTACCGTCTCACCGCCAAAGCCCGTCACAACGATATTGCGCCGCGCTCCTGCCGCATCTGCCGCGTCAATGACGTGCTGCAGCATCGCCTTGCCCGCTGCGCGGTGCAGTACCTTCGGCAGCTTCGATTTCATGCGCGTGCCCTTCCCCGCTGCCAGTATGACCGTAACAAAGTCCAACATGATGCTCCTCCCGTTCTCCGAAAGCGCCTATTTGACAACTTCCTGATTCTTTTTGCTCTTGCGCTTTATGATGGTTGTGCCTGTCTTTCTCTCCTGCTCCTCGATGGCGTAAAGCAGCGTCTCCTCTGAGTTCTCCATATGCTTTGCACCGACTTTACGCGCATGGCGTGCATCGCCAGAGCCAATGGCATCCACAATCGCTCGGTGCTCTTCGAGCGTCGCCTTGAGCCGCCCCGGGTATGACATCGAAATCGTACGAAAGCGCGTGAGCTGTTCACGCAGATTGCCGATGATCGTGAGCAGACGCTCGTTGCGTGCCGCCTGGTACAGGAGCTCATGGAACTCAATGTCTGTCCGCACAATGCGTTCCATATCATGCTCCTCGATCGCACGCCCGATTGCAACGAGGAGACGTTCCAAACGCTCCTGCTCATCCTCGGTGATGCGCTCCGCCGCAAGCTCACAGGCAAGCGCCTCAAGTGCCGCACGAATCTCAAAGATCTCATTGATGTCGCGGATCGATACGCTCGCAACATAGGCTCCGCGCCGCGGAACAGTGACGACATAGCCCTCCTGCTCGAGCTTTCGGATTGCCTCTCGCACGGGTGTCCGACTGACGAGCAGTTCATCTGCGAGATCGTTCTCCTTCAGCCATTCGCCGGGCTTTAAAATTCCGCTGCGAATGGCATCGCGAAGCACCTCACAGACAATTTCACGAAGCGGCTGATAGCTGTTTACAACGACCGGTGATAGTTTGCCTTCCATTATATCTCCTCTGGTTCTACTCCTGTCCGAATCTCCCTACGGTACGTGTCAGATGCACCGCAGCATCGGTCTCAGCGCGGAATGCCTCTGCCGCATCCGCCGCTGCACGCTCGTCTGCAAAGAGGCCGAACACCGTCGGCCCGCTGCCTGACATCATCGCACAGAGAGCTCCATGCTCCTGCATGCGTGCACGATAGTCGCCGATCACGGGATGTGCCGCCTCCGTCACGGGTTCGAGCACATTCGCGACGAGCTGCGCACAGCGCTCTCTGTCGCCGCAGGCAAGCGCCTCCATGAACGCCGGATTGTCCGGATGATATTCCGGCGGATGTGCGTCATAGCTGCGGTATGCCCACGGCGTTGATACGGCAACTGGAGGTTTGGCAAGCACAACGTACGTCTTCGGGAAGTCTGCAATCCGTCTCATCATCTCACCGCGTCCCGTTGCATAGATCGTGCCGCCCATGAGGGCGAAGGGAATGTCGGAGCCAATCTGCGCACCGAGCGCACAGAGCTCCGCATCCGAAAGGCCCAGCCCATGGAGTTCATTCATCCCGCGCAGCGTCGCCGCCGCATCGGCACTCCCTCCCGCAAGTCCCGCAGCCACGGGGATGCGCTTTGCGATGTCGATATGGACACCGCCGCGCACATGGCACTCGTTCATGATGAGAGCTGCCGCACGATAGGCGAGATTACGTTCATCCGTCTCGAGGCCCGGCAGGTCCACACTGAGCGAGATTCCATCCTCCTGCCGCGTCAGTGTGAGCGTATCTGCGAGTGCAAGAGACTGCATGACGGTTGCAATCTCATGATACCCGTCATCCCGAAGTCCCAGAATGTCGAGCGTCAGATTGATCTTTGCCCGTCCGAGAGTCGTCACCATAGGAAGTCATTCCTCCATTGTCTTGAAAAATGTATGCCGCTTCGTATGCATCCATCTTTCCTTCTGTTTCCAGATTAACAGGATTTGCAATTATATTCAATAGATTTTTCTATTATTTCTCAAAAAATTGCGATGGGATCCATGTCAATCGCAATATCATCGCGCAGATGAACCCCCTGTGTCCGCAGAAATGACTGCACATCTGCAAGCGCATCCGTCTTAATGAGTACGACGAAACGATAGGAGCCGCGTTCCCGCTCGATGAGGGCGGGGGACGGTCCGATTGCCGCGCAGCCGTTCTGCTCCGAAAATACATTTCGGAACGCAACGACAAAGGCATTTGCCTCCTGCCATGCACGCGTGCGGCTCGGATTGTGGAAGAGCAGCTTCACAAGGCGGCTGAACGGCGGATAGAAGAGCTCACGGCGCAGCGCCGTCTCCTTTGCCGCGAATGCCTCATAATCCTGCCGCAGCGCAGTCTGCACGGCATAGTGCTCGGGGTTGTACGTCTGCACGATGACCTCCCCGCGCGCACCGTGACGCCCCGCACGTCCTGCGGTCTGCGTGATGAGCATGAAGCAGCGCTCCGCAGCACGAAAATCCGGCAAATTGAGGCTTGCATCCGCACTGATGATGCCAACCGACTGCACGCCGGGCAGATCATGCCCCTTTGCCACCATCTGCGTGCCGAGGAGAATGTCGAAGTCACGCCGACGAAACCGCGTCAAAATCTCCGTATGTGCGAGTTTGCGTCCCGTCGTATCGCGATCCATACGCACAAGGCGAGCCTCGGGGAGAAGCTGCCCCAGCTCCTCCTCGAGTTTCTCCGTCCCCGAGCCGAAGTATTTGATATAGCGGCTCCCACATTTCGGACAGGTCTCAGGCACGGAGGCGTGCAGATCGCAGTGATGACAGACAAGCGTTCCATTCGCGTGGTAGACGAGCGGCATCGAACACTGGGCGCAGGTGATGACAGTGCCGCAGGAACGGCACATGATAAAGGTCGAATAGCCACGCCTGTTCAGCATGATAATCGCCTGTTCATGACGTGCAAGCGTCTCCGTCAGGAGCTCGCGCAGCGGAGACGAGATGATCGTACGCCGTCCCCGCCGCAGTTCCTCGCGCATGTCAACGGCACGCACCTGCGGCAGCGGCTGACTGCCGATGCGCTCGGGCATCGTGAGGAGTGTCAGCTCTCCCGCACGCGCTCGGGCATAGGTTTCGAGCGAAGGCGTTGCGCTGCCGAGCACGAGGAGTGCGCCGTACCGCCGCGCGAGAATCTCCGCGACCACACGCGCATGGTAGCGCGGCGATTCGTCCTGCTTATAGGACATATCCTGCTCCTCATCGAGGATGATCGCGCCGACATTTTCGGCAGGTGTGAAGAGTGCCGAGCGCGCACCGATGATGATGCCCGCCTCCCCACGGCGCACACGGAAGATGGAATCGTTTCGCTCCGCGTGCGAGAGCTGACTGTGCAGGACGACGATATCGCCCGCGAACCCCTCCTGAAATGCTGTGATGAGCTGCCCTGTGAGCGCAATCTCGGGCACGAGCACGATCACCTGCCGTCCCGCCGCACGCACAGCACGCGCCGTCTCAATGTAGACGCGCGTCTTTCCGCTGCCCGTCACACCGTGGAGCAGATATCCATGAAATCCGCCCTCGGCCAGCCCTCTGTGCAGGGCAGCAACCGCATTTGCCTGTGCCTCCGTCAGTTCTTCGGGTTGTGCGGCAGCCGCCGCTGCCGCATAGCTGTCACGCAGCTTGCGGCGCGCATGCGCGGTCAAAAGGCCTGCTTCGATAAGATTCTTGATCGTTGCAGGTGAGACACCCTTTTCGTCGAGTTCGGCGCGTGCATATTCATTCCGCTCCCGAAAGAGCGCGAGTGCACGTGCCTGCGCAGGTTTGCGGGAAAATTCGGCAAGAATGCCGCCCGTAATCTCCCCCGCGGTATAGAACTTCTCGTACTGCGCCTTGTCACGTTTATCAGCACAGTATTCCTTGCGCACCAGATGATAGCGCAGGAGTTTTTCCACGCTCTCCTCCACCGCCGTGTCCGGCAAGGCGCGGCGCAGTTGTACAAGAGACTGGCTGCCATGTTCACGCAGACAGTCATATACGGCATGCACACGCACGTCCGCAAGGATGGGATGCCCCGTGTCGGCAGCTTCCTCCGCCGCATAGACCGGGAAGATGCGCAGCCCGCTCTTCCCCGGCATGAAAAGACGCATGATCTCCGCCGCCGAACAGAGGTAAAATGCCGCAAGCTCCTGTGCAGCTGCAAGCAGCGCAGGGGAGAACCACGCCTCCTCATCGACCGCCGCAATGATCTCTCGCAGGCGGTGTCCCCCATCCCGTGCCGCATCATAGGGGCGTACACAGGTGACGAAGCCCTCCTTGCGCACATTGCCGAACGGAACGAATACGCGCCAGCCCGCTGTGATCTGCGCGAGCCGTTCCGGCAGAACATAGGTGAACTCCTGCGCAATGCTCTTGACCGGAATGTTGATATAGACATCCGCAACGGTCATATGTTCACTTTCTCACCAAAAAAGCCGTTACACGAAAGCATTCGTGCAACAGCTCCTTTCCATTTCGCCATTTTATGAAGCGATCTCCGCTTGATTTGCGAGAATTTCCTTGCATGCTTGACATGCAGGACATATACAGGTCGTTTCGCCCTGTTCCTTCGCCTTCCTCGCCGCAGCCGTGAGGCCGCTTGCCTTCTTTTCACCGAATACGGCAACGCCCTCCGGCGACTCTGTAAAGCTGATGAGCTGATCGATGGTCAGTACATCGCTCTTAATCTCCTCGATGAGTGCTCGAAACGTCGACTTCTCCTCTGCCGTATCGACGGCCTCGAGGAAAGTATCCGCCTTTTCCTTCAAGCCCTCGTAGGTCATCGGCGCATCCACAAGCTTATGAACCCGATTGATCACGCCACTGCGATCCAACGCCATCCCTCATCCTCCTCAATTCTCTGCTGCTCGTATTTCTAGGGAATCGCTGATAAAATGAAGTCTGCCAGATTGGCGTAGATTTTTCGTCCGAACAAGGAGGC
>ERZ773083.774-NODE-774-length-24291-cov-3.042829_pt1 | contig 24291 bp, 16 predicted proteins | sample MGYA00511465_ERZ773083 | MGnify/ENA primary metagenome ERZ773083 (study PRJEB29015, sample SAMEA2738001) | human oral metagenome | biome: human oral; feature: human-associated habitat; material: dental | place: China | collected 2060 ... | reverse complement strand
GGGCGGCCTTTATGGTGTTTCGAGGAATGCCATTGGAGGGAATTGGGACGCTGATACCGCAATTTATAGAGCAATTTGTTGCGGGCTGATTTTTTCATTCTTAATTACAATACAGCAGAAGGGGAAATAATGGAATATACGATTCGACCAGGGGCAGAAGATAGAAAGAATTTATTTCATTTGCAGTGCAATAGAGAGAGGGGATTTAATACAAGGAAGGTTGTTCGAGGAATCATTGCTTTTTCCCTTTTGTGCTGGGGAATATTTTATGCATGGCCTGACAATTCGTCCCAAGATTTCTTATTGATGGATATTATCAAGGTGATATATTGTGTATTCACGGTTATGCTAGGGGCTTTTCTTGTGTTCTATTTTGGGGGAATATTATTGATTAAAATAAACATACATAAGAGGATATTGCCAAAGACCTTACACATCAGTATTTCGAAAGAGTCGATTAAAAAAAATAGAAGCTATATCTTGAAAGATCAGGTGAAAGAGATCTGGAGCAGTGGAGACTTCTTGCTGGTCGTCCATAAAGAGGGGGCGAACGCAAGAAATATGTATCTTTTCGCTCGGTGTGAAATGGAGACGGTCAGGGCGGTTTTAAGGGAGTATGGTTATCCGGAAGTGATAGAGAAAACGAAATTCTAAAAGGGAAAAATAATGTATGTGTAAATCAGAATGGGAATGACTGCGGGCGTATGACAATGGTATTCTTACGAAATATGCATTCGGATGCATGGATTCTATTCTATGGGATTGCGTTTGCAGGAAAACTTGTATATAGACGGGCGTGTAGAATATTTGCCGAAAATCCTGTGACTTCTGTCAATGGAAGAAGAAAAGGGGAAAGACTATACTTTGATAAAAGTACAGAGAAAAAGTACTGTATCTTCTTATTTTCTTGCTGCACATAACTGTCTCTTTACGCAATTCGTATGTAAGGCACATCTGTTTTTCAATTCTTTCATTTCGTAACGATATTATCTATGAACACATCGATTTCTCCCGCCTTTCTGGCAGAGGGTGCCCTTCTCGCATCGAAATATCGCATTATGGGGGAGCTTGGTCGTGGAGCAGGCTCCCGGGTTTATCTGGCAATCCAGGAGAATATAGGAATCCAAAGGGCGATCAAGTGCATTCCCAAGAACCGTTTGCAGTCAGGCTACGGAGAACTGATGGCTCTGCGGGACTTGGATCACCCTTGCCTGCCGCATCTGGTAGATCTGTTGGAGGGGGCGGATACCGTCTGCCTTGTGATGGAGCTGGTGGATGGGCAGTCACTGAGATCTTATATGGATCAGATCCGGCCCGGGGGACTGTCGGCGGATCAGCTGCTTGACTGGGGAGTAGAGCTGACACGTATTTTAATCTATTTGCACGGGAGGAAGCCTCCCCTGATTTACCGGGATTTAAAGCCCGCCAATGTGATGATCTGTCCAAATGGCAGGTTAAAGCTGATTGATTTTGGAACGCTGGCATCTCTTTCAGATCTGCCGGATCAAGAGTCTTCTCTGGGAAGTCCGGCCTACGCGGCGCCGGAACAATTTGAAGGCAGCTTTGATGAGCGCAGTGATCTCTATGCCCTGGGCGTCTGTCTGAAGGAACTGTGTGGCTATCTGCCCGATGATAAGGGCAGTCGAAGAGATGGGCTGAGGCAAGTGATTGAGGGCTGCTGCAAGAAGAGACCGGAGGATCGCTTTCAGACGGCAGGAGAACTGGAAGCCGCGCTGACAAAATTATCCGCGACAGGAAATCTGCCTTCGGGCCAAGGACGCGTTAAAAAGAGGACTTTTCTTTTGCCCGCGGGAATCCTGCTGTTGACAGTGCTGTGTTTTTGCACAGTTCTGTCTGCTCTGTGGAGAGGCGACAAAACAAGTCAAAATCAGACGAAAAGTATGGGAGCAAGGCTGGAGACAATGCTTCGCCGGGATAAGGAAGACCTGGTTTTCAGCCAGGAAGAGGAAAAGGACTTACTGGAGCTTCTGGCAAGCGAACCTTCAAAGAGACTCGCCAGAGAGGAGCCTCTGACTTACGCCGCGATCTGTCTGCAGATGGGAAAGCTCTACTGGTATTACTACGGGATAGATGCATCTGGGGACCAAATCGGGCAGGAGGCAAGGATGCAGGCAGCCGGAGAGTGGCTTGAGAGGGGAGAGGAGGCCTTGCGCAGGAGCGGAGATCAGCATGTACAGGGAGAAAAGGTCTTGCGTAGGAGCGGAGATCAGCATGTACAGGGAGAAAAGGCCCTGCGCGAGAGCAGGGATCAACCTGCGCAGGGGAAGGACCCGCACGAAAACAGGGCAGAACGGCAGGGCGCGTCCTTGCCTGATCTTCGGGAGAGCAGGGAGGAGGTGAAGAAGGAACTGGAAGAACACCTGGCTCTGATCCATTTCCATCGTGAGATCGCGAAGTGGACCCGTGAGGGGAGGGAGAAGGGCTTGTATCGGGAGCATTTCCTTCGGCTGAAGGAATACGAGGATAGCCTGGATGAGGCGGAGAATGACCTGATTCGAGCCCGGGGGAGGCAGGAGGTCTTAGAGAGCCTCTACCGTCAGAGAGGGCATTTCCTGGAGGACGGAGTATCAAAAGAGGAATATGAGCAGGTATTGGGCCGTCTGGCCGAGAACATTCGAACTATGAGGTCGGGAAATCCATTTGTGACAAAGGTGCTTGAGGACAGCAGACAGATACTGGACTTGCTTGAGAGAGAAAGAGGGGGAAAGATATGAGGAAGATGTTGATACTGGGGCTTGTGGCGGCGCTTTCAATGGGAAGGCCAATGATTCCCTTTCCGATTGAGGAGGGGGCCTTAAACCGCATGGTAGATCTGCGGATGAGTCCTGAGGTGGAAGCAGTGCAGATTGCGGACGGCAGAAAACTCTATACGGAGAAATTTCATGTGAAGCTTGAGGTTAAGAGCGAGCAGATCCCCATCCGAAGGATTTCCTGGAGTCTTCAGTCTCTGACGGGAAGACAGAAAGAGGGACAGGAATCGGGAGAGGGACTTGAGATCAAGAAGGGGGAGCTTGCGCGGTTTGACAGGGAGGAGAGCGAAGAGGGATCTGTTTATAAGGGAGACAGTGAGATTGAGATCGAGGGTGCCGGGGAAGAAGATCGTGTTCGTCTGGCAGCAGAGATTGAGTTGATCACAGGACAGAAGATTCTCAAAAACGAGGAGTATGAACTGGATTTCCGGGAGCCGGAGCTTGCGGTCAGTCTCCGGGGAGAGAAAAAGGCAATCTACGCCGGACCGGTTGAATTTCATATTCTTGCCAGGGACGCTAATCTCGACCGGGAACACCTGGAAGTGACTTTAGATAAAAAACCATTGCCTGTCGAGTGGAAAGGAGAGGGAGAGGAAAGCAGAGGGCAAATCCGGGTGAGCGGGGATGGACGCCACCGGCTGGAGCTGACGGGAAGAGATCTGGCAGGGCATGAGAGCCGGCTGGTCTCAGAGACCTTTATCATTGATCAGACCAAACCGACCTTCCGGCTGGAAGGCCTGCCCGAGGGAAGCCATCGGGGAAAAGTCAGCGGGAGAATTCAGGTGGAGGACGCGCATCCTGACCCCGGGGCCACGCGGCTGCGCTTGGTGCGACAGACCAGGGAGGAAAGAAGTGATCTGAGCCGGGAGGTTCAACAGACGTCAGAGGGAGAACTCCTCTTTCCGGAGCATATTTTTTCAGAAGATGGAAGATATTCCATCGAAGTCAGCGCAAGAGATGCGGCGGGAAACCGGAGTCATCTGTCCCGCAGCTTTCTGGTCAATCGGCGGGGATCCGCCTTTCAACTGGAGGGGGACGCAAGAGAGCTCTTTGATCAGACCCTTCGCCATCTCCCGGATTTTTTGCTCCGCGAGGATAATCTTGACGCGATGGAGACAGGATTTCCCAGACTGCTTCTGCGGCAGGATGGGATCAGCCGTCTCCTGCGGCCGGAGGACTACCGGCTGGATTCGGATCAGGACGAGAACGGATTCTGGAGGCATATTTACCGGATTCCCAGGAATCTGTTTGAGACGGATGGGCTCTATGAAATAGAGGTGATGACCAGAGACGTTTCGGGTAACCAGGGCCGATTCGGAGAAAAGGAGGGCTTGCGCTTTCGCCTGGATCGGACGAAACCGGTAATTTATGCCTTGTCCCTGGAGGACGGACTCCGCGTGGATTCGGATCAATACACAGTGGAGCTTGTGATCCGGGATAATCAGGAGGTCAGCAAGGTTCGCTGTTTCCTAGATAAGAATGAGGTCCCCCTGCGGATTGAGGGAAATCGCTATTTCTTAGACCTTGCGAGAGGAAGCTATGAGGAAATCCGATTGGAGGCAGAAGACGCGGTGGGTAATCAAAGCGAGAGGGTCTATCGCGGCATTCATGTGGGGAAAAAGAATATCCTGGAGAGACTGACGGATCTGACACGCGGGAAGGGAAAAGAAGGAGAAGAAAAGGGGCAGCGGGCGGATGATCTGACAGGAAAGGAAGAGGCCAATACAGATGGTCTGATGTCAGCCGCCGGACAATCGGATTTGAAGAAAGAGGATGCGTTTTTGGGCCGGGGATCACAGGGAAAGGCAGGGTTGAAAAAGACGCTGTCGACCGGTCAATATCTGATTCTTGGAGGCGCTTTCGGGGCGCTTCTGGCCGGGGGACTGATATGGGGCGTCCTGATCCGCCGCGCTCGCGATAAGAAGTAATCATCAGGCTGACTGCCGCAGACCGCAGCTGTATTTCCGGGATTTTTATGGAAGTGCGGGGCGAGAGAGATGGCGGTTGGCCTTTGCGTATTTTTATGGGAAGTATTTGTGTTAAAATAAAGCCGATTTATGTGTTCGGACGCGTTTTAACAGTGAGAATAATTCCGGAAAGGTACTTGAATATTGATGAAAACACAGACCGTATACCTGGTCGATACAGAAAATGTGAATGAAATCTGGGTGGACGCGATCGCGGAGATCCAACCCAGAGATAAGGTGGTGGCCTTCTATACGGACAACAGTCCCAAATTGTCCTGGGAGCGTATGGCGGATTTCGCGGCCAAGGGATGTGAGTTTGAGGCGATCGGATGTCATAAGGGAACCAATGCCCTTGATTTTCAACTGGTCTCTTATCTGGGCTACATGATCGCTTCTAAGAGGGACTGTCACTATGTGATTATTTCCAATGACAAGGGCTATGATCCGGTCTCCTGTTTCTGGCAGGAGAGAGGGATCCAGATCAAGCGCCAGCCGATACAGACGAAGATGGAGAAGAAGGAGAGTCCTCAGCCGGTCGCGAAGGAGAGCGTCGTTTTAAAGATCTTTAAGAAGGTGACCGGTCAGGATCAGGCAGTCAGGACGCAAGAGCCTGCGGCGGAAAAGAGAAGTGAGGCGCGATCTGCGGAGTTGTCAGGTCAGGCCTCTGCGCGGACGGGATCAAAGGCCGGGCCAGGTCAGGCCTCTGGTCGGACCAGATCAAGGGCCGGGTCGGGTCAAACTTCTGCGCAAACCAGAAAAAGTGTGCAGGGAAAGGAGAGATCCAGTTCAGGTCAGAGCTTTGCGCGGACGGGATCAAAGACCGGGCCAGGTCAGGATTCAGGGCGGACGAGATCAAGGACAGGGACAAGCCGGACCCCCGCACGGGCAGGATCAAGGGCAGGAAGAGGTCAGGCCCCTGCCGGGGCCGGGACCAGGGACAGACCGCAGCAGCTGGCCTCGTCAAAAGGAGAAAAAGAGGCCGGGAGCTCATTGCCGGGTGCAAGAGAGCTTCAGGCAGTCAAGGGGCTGAGCAAATCCATTCCGATTTCAAAAGAGGCGGATTTTCGCCAGAGCCTCAATCATCTCCTGGGAGAAAATCCGGGCAATCGGGTCTTTGAGCAGCTGCAGAATCAGGCGGATTGGAAGACGGAAGCGGACAGGGCATATCTGGCCAATGCAAACGGCAGGCTGCGAAACTATGTGGAAATCTTTCTGCGGGTGAATGAGCTGCCGCAGACGGACCGCCCCGAGATCTGCAAGCTCCTGCGTCAGGCGGACGCAGACCATCTTGCGGACCTTCACAGGGAATTTGTCAAGCGTTTTGATGATGAGCAGGGTACAGCATACTATAAGCTTTTTAAGGGGAATCTCAGGGTGATCCAGTCTATGCTGAAGTCATGAATCGAGTGGTTGAAGGATGAAAATCAGTAAAAACTTTTACAAACAGACCTGGGTGCAGATTGCCCTGGGATTAGGGACAGCAATCCTCATTTACCTGGCCCTGTCTCATCTCAATGTGCTTGCGGGGGCGATCAGTACCGTCGCCGCGGTCACCCGTCCCGTCCTTCTGGGACTTGTGATTGCCTACGTACTGCATCCGCTGGTCAACTTATTTGAGCGGAAGGTCTTCTCGCGGATGAAGCATTTCAGGCCCAAGACCCGGCATGTCTTCTCGGTGACGGCAACCATACTTGTGGTATTGCTTCTGATCGTGCTTTTAATGATTGCCCTGATTCCGCAATTGATCGGGTCTGTGGTGCGCTTCCTTCAGAACGCGGGGGATTACATCGCAAGTCTGCAGAAGCTGATTGCTCTGGCTGTGGATGCCTTAAGGCAAAACGGGCGTGATGTCAGTAATCTGTCAGATATGATCAAGGAAGGTCTGGACGGCCTGACCAATCTTCTTCCCAGTCAGCCCAGTCAGCTTCTGCATTTTGTCACCAATATCGGCGTCGGCGTTTTCGACTGGGTGATCGGTATTATCATGGCCATCTATTTTCTGATGGACATGGAGCGGTGGATGGGGGGCCTGCGCCAGCTGATGGGATTGCTTCTGAGCCGGCAGCGTTACCGGGAGCTGAGAGATTTTGCCAAGAGGTCGGATCGGATCCTGATCCGCTATATTGGAGGTACGATCTTAGACGGTCTGATCGTCGCGTTTGCCAACTTCATTTTTATGATGATCATGCAGATGCCCTATGCCGTGCTTCTATCTCTTGTTGTCGGCGTGACAAATCTGGCTCCGACCTTCGGGCCGATTCTGGGCGGGGCCATCGGATCTCTGATCTTGCTTCTGATCAATCCCTGGCATGCCCTCTGGTTCCTGATCTTTACGATTATCCTGCAGACCATCGACGGATACGTGATTAAGCCCCGTCTCTTTGGCAACACCTTAGGAGTGGCGGGCATTTGGATTTTGATCTGCATTATCGTGGGAGGCAAGGCCTTCGGCGTGATTGGAATCCTTTTGGCAATTCCCTTTGCGGCGATTTCCGATTTTGTCTATCGGGAGTCGATCCTGGTTCGGCTGAGGCATTTTCGCGAGAGAAAAGACGCGGAATTCCGCCGGGGAGAGGGCCAGGAGCATGCCAGGGCCATTTCTCCGGAAGATCCCACGACAAAGGTGCTTGATTCGACCGGGGAACCTTTGGAAGCGGACAGCACTGCCCCGTGAAGAATGATCCCGAACGGGATGGAGCGAAAATACAGGCAGCTATTGAACGCAACGAATTTATATAGGAAACAGGTTTACATAGGGAAATAGGAAAGTTAAGCAAGCTATCAGGAAGAGGAGGAGTGTATGTTTCAGATTCTCAAGGCCATTCTCTTTGGCATTGTGGAGGGAGTGACAGAGTGGCTCCCGGTATCCTCCACAGGTCACATGATTCTGCTGAATGAATTCGTCAAGCTGGATGTATCGAATGAATTCTGGAAGATGTTTCTGGTTGTTATTCAGTTCGGCGCTATTCTTGCGGTCATCCTCCTCTATTGGAAGACGATCTGGCCGGTTCGAAGGTCGAAAAAAACGGGAAGGTACTATGTCAGCCGCAAGACCATTGCCCTCTGGATCAAGGTCATAGCGGCCTGTATCCCGGCGGCTGTCGTGGGGCTTGTCCTGGACGACTGGTTAGATGAGCATCTCTACAACTGGTGGGTGGTTGCGATCATGCTGATTTTAGTCGGCCTTGTCTTCCTTTTGGTGGAGAAGAGAAATGCCGACAGACAGCCTCTTGTGACAAGCCTGGAAGAGCTGACCATGAAGGATGCCCTGATCATCGGGATCTTTCAGCTTCTGGCAGCTGTCTTCCCGGGAACATCCAGATCCGGAGCAACCATCGTCGGCGCCCTCTCCATTGGCGTCTCCCGCAAGATCGCCGCGGAATTCACCTTTATTCTGGCGATTCCGGTGATGCTGGGGGCCAGCCTTCTGAAGATTGTCAAGTATTTTGTGGGGGGAGCTTACTTCAGCGGCATGGAAGCGGCCATTCTTTTGACGGGAATGCTTGTCGCCTTCTTTGTATCCCTTGTGATCATCCGCTTCCTGATGGACTACATCCGCAAGCACGATTTTAAGCCCTTCGGCATATACCGTATCGTGCTGGGATTCGCGGTGATTCTCTATTTCGCGCTGTTGCATTAAACCGGTTCGAAGGGGGTCTTGCTGAGCAGGCGTTTTGTTGACATGCAGTTGACATGCAGTTGGCATGGGCCGCAGGCTGTAAGCGCTGCTGATGCCCTGTGGTCATGAAAACGATGAGGGGAAGGAAAGGATATGAGTATTTTTGGGCGTGAGCACAAAGAGGATGGAATCGGAGTCTGCCTTTTGACTCTCACGAACGAATTTGAGGCGGACCGGGTTATTGCCGCCTTAAAGAGCCAGGGAATATGCGCCTACAAGCATGAGGACGGAGCCAATCAGCTGATGGGAATTTACATGGGGGCAGGGGATTTCCACCCTGTCAGTATTTTCGTGGCCGAGGAGACCAGGGAAAAGGCGGCAGAACTCCTTGAAGAGATGGGATTCACCGGTGACCTCACGGACAGCTCCAACATCCGTCTGATCACACACGCGGCTGTTCGGATGGAAGTCTGCGGCAAAGTAGTCTATCTGGATCCCTATCAGATCAGGGAGGCTTCTCACGACGCGGATCTGATTCTGATCACCCATGAGCACTATGATCACTACTCCCCAGAGGATATCGACAAGCTGGCGACAGAGGAAACGCGCTATGTCTTTCCGGAGAGCATGGAAGAGATGATCTCAACGGAAAGGGCGGATCTGCGGGGGAAGACCCGTTATCTGAGACCGGGCCAGGAGATGAACTGGGAGGGGATAGGGATCGCCGGCATTTTGGCATATACGATCGGAAGAGATTTTCACCCGAGAGAAAAGGGCTGGCTGGGGTATCTGATCGATGACGGGAAGAAAAAGGTCTATATCGCCGGGGACACGGACGCGACGGCTGAGGCCAAGTCCGTGGTCTGCGATATCGCCCTGATTCCATGCGGGGGTAAATACACCTGTGACCCTGAGCAGGCGGCGGAACTGGCCAATGCCATCGCACCCGATATTGTCATCCCGAGTCACTATGGGAGTGTGATCGGGGACGCTTCCTGCGCCGATCGCTTTGAGAGCCTGGTAGACCCCCAGATTCAGGTAGAGAAGAAGATGGAGTATCTGGATTAATGGGGATTAAGACGGATTGAGAATTAAGAAGAATTAGGGAGAATCAGGACGGATTAGGGGAACTAAGACGGATTAAGAAGAATTGAGGAGAACCAAAGAGAGTCAGGACGGATTAGGGGGAATTAAGGGAATCAAGAGAGAAGAAAGGAAAAAATCTCAGGGAAAGGGGCGGCTGCAAGGGGAAAAAGAAAACAAAAAAACGAAAAATGGGGAAGAAAAAGAAAGATAAAAATTGTTAGCACTCGCACTTGACGAGTGCTAATTTTGGTGTTATAACATACCCGTGAAACGAAAAGAGGCTGTGAGAACTCACAGAAGATCTTTTCGGGAAAACAGACAATGGAATCCGTGCCTTGCGGACATTCCATTGTCACGAATCTAAGAGAAAAAGGAGGTGGACCTATGAACATTCAAAAATTCACACAGAAGTCCATCGAGGCAGTACAGAATACAGAGAAGCTGGCGGCTGATTACGGCAATCAGACCATTGACGACGAGCACCTTCTGGTCGCTCTCTTGCAGCAGGAGGACGGACTGATCCCCAAGCTTCTGGAGAAGATGGAGATCAATGGGCAGCATTTTACAGAAAATGCCCTGTCCAAGCTCAATGCTCTGCCCAAGGTCTCAGGGGCCGGCCAGCGCTATTTCTCACAGGCGCTCAACGACGCCTTGAATCACGCGGAGGATGAGGCGAAGGCCATGGGAGATGAGTACGTCTCCGTGGAGCACCTCTTCCTGTCGATGATGCGCTTCGCTAGCAAGGGCATGAAGGCTCTGATGAGCGAGTACGGGCTGACCAGGGAGCGTTTTTTGACGGCCCTCTCTCAGGTGAGAGGCAATGTCCGGGTCACCAGTGACAATCCAGAGGACACCTATGAGGCCCTGGACAAGTACGGTCATGAGATGGTGGCCAGAGCCAAGGAGCAGAAGGCGGACCCCATCATCGGAAGGGATGAGGAGATCCGCAACGTGATTCGGATTCTCTCCCGCAAGTCCAAGAACAACCCCGTCTTAATCGGCGATCCCGGCGTCGGCAAAACCGCCGTGGTCGAGGGCTTGGCCCAGCGTATCGCCAGGGGAGATGTGCCGGATACCTTGAAAGACAAGAAGATCTTCGCCCTGGATATGGGGGCTCTGGTGGCCGGAGCCAAGTATCGGGGCGAGTTCGAGGAACGTCTCAAGGCTGTCCTCGACTCCGTCAAGAAGTCAGAGGGACAGATCCTTATGTTCATTGACGAACTCCACACCATTGTGGGCGCCGGAAAGACAGACGGAGCTCTGGACGCCGGCAATATGTTAAAGCCCATGCTGGCCAGAGGAGAACTTCACTGCATCGGGGCGACCACATTAGATGAGTATCGGGAGTATATTGAGAAGGATCAGGCCCTGGCAAGGCGGTTTCAGCCGGTTATGGTGGATGAGCCGACGGTGGAGGATACCATATCGATCCTGCGAGGACTCAAAGACCGCTATGAGGTCTTCCATCATGTGAAGATTCAGGACGCGGCCCTGGTCTCCGCCGCGACCCTCTCTAACCGCTATATTACAGACCGTTTTCTCCCGGATAAGGCAATTGACCTGGTCGATGAGGCCTGCGCTTCCATTCGCACGGAAATGGACTCTATGCCGGAGGATCTGGACGAGATCAACCGCAAGGTGATGCAGATGCAGATTGAGGAGGAGGCTCTGAAGAAGGAGACCGATTCCCTCTCTAAGGAGCGCCTGGAGAAGCTGACCCGCGAGCTGGCAGACTTAAAAGAGGAGCTCAACAGCCGCAAGGCACAGTGGGAGAATGAGAAGAATGCCCTGGACAAGGTCTCTGCCCTCCGTGAGGAGATCGAGGAGACTAAGAAGGAAATCGAACGGGCCAAGACATCCTACGACCTGTCCAAGGCGGCGGAGCTGCAGTACGGCAAACTGCCCAAGCTGCAGGAATCCTTAAAAGCGGAAGAAGCCAACATAGAAGGCAAGGATATGGGCATGGTCCATGAGGCCGTGACGGAGGATGAGATCGCCCGCATTGTCTCCCGCTGGACAGGGATTCCGGTGGCCAAGCTGGGAGAGAGTGAGCGCAATAAGACCCTGCATCTGGATGAGGAGCTTCACAGGCGGGTAGTGGGTCAGGATCAGGCGGTTCAGCTGGTCACTGAGGCCATCATCCGCAGCAGAGCGGGGATCAAGGACCCGTCCAGACCCATCGGATCCTTCCTCTTCTTAGGCCCCACCGGCGTCGGTAAGACAGAGCTGGCCAAGACCCTGGCCGCCAGTCTCTTTGACGATGAGAAGAATATTGTCCGTCTCGATATGAGCGAGTACATGGAAAAGTATTCCGTATCCCGCCTGATCGGAGCGCCTCCCGGATATGTCGGCTATGATGAGGGCGGCCAGCTGACCGAGGCGGTTCGCCGCAAGCCCTATTCCGTTGTCCTCTTCGACGAGGTGGAGAAGGCGCATCCGGATGTTTTCAATATTCTCCTGCAGGTTTTGGATGATGGGCGTATCACGGATTCCCAGGGCCGAACGGTAGACTTCAAGAACACCATCATCATTATGACCTCCAACCTGGGCAGTGACTATCTGCTGGACGGCATTGACGAGCACGGAGAGATCGGCCCCAAGGCGGAGGAGATGGTTATGAACCAGGTCAAGACGCACTTCCGGCCGGAGTTCATCAATCGTCTGGATGAGATCATCATGTTCAAGCCCCTGACCAAGTCCAACATCGGCAGGATTGTAGACCTGCAGCTCGCAGAGCTCAATGCCCGTATGGATGACCGTCAGATCAAGGTTGTGCTGACAGACCAGGCCAGGGACTTTATCATCGACCATGGTTATGAGCCGGCCTATGGCGCCCGTCCCTTAAAGCGCTATATTCAGAAGACCGTTGAGACCCTGGTTGCCCGTATTATTCTGCAGGGACAGATTGATATGGGAGACAGCATCAAAATTTCAGTGAAGGATGATCAGCTCTCCGCAGAGAAGGAGTGAGCCTGATCAGGACGCCGTTTTACTATGGAATGCCCGCACCGCGGGTATTCCATAGTTATGAACGACAGAATACAAGTTCTGTGAGTATTCTATTGCTATATAGAAAGGAAAATGAGAAAGCAAAGCCGGTTTTCCGGCATCATGCATCAGGTTTGTGTGCATGATGCCAGGGAAGCCGATTTTTATATTGGCTTGCCCTCGGCGGGGGGCCTGTGGGACAATAGCTCTATGAAAACGCTTTCTCTCAATCGAAATCAAATCAAATACCTGGTGATCCTGGCCATGGTCATTGATCACATCGCCTGGCGCTTTGTTCCATCCTGCAGCTGGCAGGGGCAGGTCATGCATTTCATCGGGCGGTTGACAGGGCCGGCGATGGCCTTTTTTATAGCGGAGGGCTTTATCCACACGCGGAATCTGAAGAAATACCTGACCCGTATGGGGATTTTCGCTCTGATCTCCTGGATTCCCTTTTGCCTCTATTTCAATGTTCGCAGTCCTCTGGGGACCAATTTCGGCATCATATATACCCTCTTTCTGGGTCTTCTGGCCTGCTATTTTGACCAGAGGAAGGACCAGAACCCCCAGGTCCGCCGACTGGTGGTCTGCGCCTGCATGCTTTTGAGTATTTGGGGGGACTGGCCGGGATACGGGGTGATCATGCCCCTTTTGCTGGTCCGTAATTATCAGGATAAATCCCGCATGTGGAGAGCCTATTTTGAGATGACCATCATCTATACTTTTCTCCTGGGGTTCTTTGAGATTGTCGGCGGGGCGCCGATCCGCTGTGAACTGTATCTGTCGGGCATCCTCCTCCCCCTCTTTTTGCTCCGCTTTGCTTACAATGGCCAGGCCGGGAGCAGGAGGCCTTTTCACAAGTGGTTTTTCTATGTCTTCTACCCGGGGCACCTGCTTGTCCTGTATGGGATCAGCCGCCTTTTGGCTTCTTGAGTCAAACAGAAAGGCTGGTCCGCGGTCAGGCAGGGCGGTGCCCTGCGAGAGGGATTGGATTTCATAAGATTTGACCTCATGTATCATTTGAGAGAGTTTGATCGGATCCCTGTTACAGGGGCCAAAAATATTCTATAATGGACAAACTCTCCTGAGTGATATCAGAATAGTCAAAGAGGAGCAGACATGGGAATTAAGAGAAAGCGAATCGTTGTCAAGGTGGGGACCTCAACTCTGACCAATGAGATGGGAAAGAGCAATCTGCGGACCCTGGATCATCTGGCGAGAGTATTGTCCGACATTCAGAATATGGGGCATGAAGTCCTCCTGGTTTCCTCCGGGGCTATCGCCGTGGGAGCCAACAAGATGCACCTGCCCGAGAAGCCGAGCCAGATGCGGATGAAACAGGCGGCTGCCGCTGTGGGTCAGTGCGAGAATATGTTTCTCTATGATAAATTCTTCGGGGAGTACGACAAGACAGTCGCTCAGATCCTCTTAAATGCGGAGGACATCGAACAGGAGGTCAAGCGGGAGAACCTGGCCAACACCTTCTTTGCCCTTTTGGAGCAGGGGATCATTCCCATTGTCAATGAGAATGACTCCGTCTCCTACACGGAGATCGAGTCGGAGGAGAAGCTCTTCGGAGACAATGATATGCTGTCTGCCGTCGTCTCCGTCCTCTGCCAGGCTGACCTTTTGGTGATCCTGTCAGATATTGAGGGATTTTATGACGCGGATCCCCGCCTCTTCAGGAATGCCAGGCTGATCTCCCGCATCGAGGAGATCACAAAAGAGACCTACGACCTGGCCGGCGGCGCCGGAAGCCGACGGGGAACCGGAGGTATGCAGACCAAGCTCAAGGCGGCGGAACTGGCTACGGCCAATGGAATAGATACCATAGTGACCAATGGGGCGCATCCGGAGTCCCTCTATGACATCATGGATGAGAAGAAGGTGGGGACCCTCTTCGTAGCCCGGGGAAAGTAATCGGATCAAATAAGATATCAGCCGGAGGGAGCCTTTGGAGTGGGCCCGGGCCGAAGAAAGGACTGTGATGACGAGTGTACATTTGACAGAGGGAAGACCCCTGGCAGTCATTCTCCGCTTTACTTTGCCGCTTTTTCTGGGCAATATGTTCATGCAGCTGTACAACCTGGTGGACACGGTCATTGTGGGCCGGTTCCTGGGGGAAAATGCTCTGGCGGCGGTCGGGTCAACCGGGACGATCATCTTTCTGGTCCAGGGGCTTGCTACCGGGCTGACAACCGGCTTTACCGTCCTGACAGCCCAGCATTTCGGGGCCATGGACCCGAAGGGGACCAGGCGGTCGGCCTCGAATGCCCTCATGCTGAGCTTTGGGGTCATTCTGATCCTGACCTTCTTCTCCACCCTCTTTATGCATAGAATCCTGCGGATAATGAACACACCGGCGGAGATCTATGATGACGCCTACCGCTATATCATTGTCATCTGCGCAGGCCTCTTCAGCATCGTTCTCTATACGCTGGGCTCTTCGCTCTTGACTGCGGTCGGCAATTCCAGGCTGCCCCTGGTCTTTCTCATGATCGGTGCCGGCTGTAATATTGCGCTCGATTTGCTTTTTATTCCGGGCTTGGGTATGGGAACGGAGGGAGCGGCCTATGCCACAGTTATCTCCCAGGTGATCGCAGCCCTTGTCGCAGCTGTATATATCGGGCGAAAAATGCCAGATCTGCGACCCTATCGGGATTTTTGGAGACTTGACCGGGGCATGGCCATACGCCAGATTCGAGTCGGGGTTCCCATGGCCCTGCAGTTTGGCATCACCGCGTCGGGGACCATGGTCCTGCAGACGGCGGTCAATACCTTCGGCCCGACAGCCGTGGCGGCCTTTACGGCGGCCAGTAAGATGTCCACTCTGCTGACCCAGGGCTTCGCGGCGCTCGGACAGTCCATGGCTGCCTACGGAGGACAGAATTATGGGGCGGCTCGTCCCGACCGCATCCGGTCCGGAGTCAGAGCGGCCATGCAGATCGACGTCGCCTATGCGGCCCTGATCTGCATCCTGATCCTGCTCCTTCTTCATCCGCTCATGCGCCTCTTTTTCCCGGTGGGGACGGATACCGGGAAATTGATGGAATTTGCCAGGCCCTATATCTACTTTTCCATGTCCTGTTACATCCCCCTGGGCATGATCTTCATCTTCCGCAACATCATGCAGGGCTGCGGTTACGGCTTTCTGCCGATGATGGGAGGCGTGGTGGAGCTGGTGGCCAGAGTCATTCCGGCGGCTGTCTCCATGCGGCTGGGCTCTTACCTGCTCGCGGCTGCCTGCGACGCATCCGCCTGGCTTACGGCCGGTCTCTTTACGGCCTTTGCCTATCATTTTTATGTGATTGGCAGGATCGAGCAGAGGATCAGGAGGGGCAGGGCCAGGATGGATGCAAGCCCCCCTGCGTCGGAGAAGGAATGAAAGACCGCGAGGAAGCGGATTTGAGAGGACCATATGGATTTATTTGACTATGCCAGAAATAAAAATCAGGAGCATGAGTCTCCTCTGGCTTCCCGCCTGCGCCCGACCTGTCTGGAAGAGGTCGTTGGCCAGGAGCATATCATAGGCGAGGACAAGCTTCTCTACCGGGCCATCAAGGCGGATAAGCTGTCGTCAGTTATCTTCTATGGCCCGCCGGGGACAGGCAAGACGACTCTGGCCAGGGTGATCGCCAATACGACCTCCGCTGATTTCCGGCAGATCAATGCCACGACAGCGGGTAAGAAGGATATGCAGGAGGCTGTCGAGGCAGCCAAAGATACCCTTGGTATGTATGGCAAAAAGACCATCCTCTTTATTGATGAGATTCATCGCTTCAACAAGGGGCAGCAGGACTATCTCCTTCCTTATGTGGAGGACGGGACAGTCATCCTGATCGGGGCTACGACCGAGAATCCCTATTTTGAAGTCAATGGAGCCCTGCTCTCCCGGTCGGTGATCTTTGAGCTCAAACCTCTCTCTCAGGAGAACATTCGCAAGCTCCTGCTTCGGGCGATCAGCGACAGGGAAAAGGGGATGGGCAGCTATGGAGCCGTAATTGCGGAGGACGCGCTGGATTTTCTGGCGGATATGGCCAATGGAGACGCCAGAAATGCCCTCACGGCCATAGAACTCGGGATCCTGACGACCCCCCGATCCGAGGACGGCAAGATTCACATCAGTCTGGAGGTGGCCAGCGAGTGCATCCAGAGGCGGGTGGTCAAGTACGACAAGAAGGGAGACGGCCACTACGACACCATCTCCGCCTTCATCAAGTCCATGCGGGGCAGCGACCCCGATGCGGCGATCTATTATCTTGCCCGCATGCTCTATGCGGGAGAGGACGTCAAATTCATCGCGAGGCGGATCTGTATCTGCGCCTCGGAGGATGTGGGGAATGCGGATCCCATGGCCATGGTGGTCGCCAGCAGCGCGGCACAGGAGGTGGAGAGGATCGGCATGCCGGAGAGCCAGATTATCCTGGCCCAGGCAGCAGCCTATGTGGCCTGCGCTCCCAAATCGAATTCCGCGGTAAACGGAATCATGAAGGCGATGAAGACGGTCAAGACTACAATGACTGAGACCGTGCCGGGCCATCTGCGGGATGCCCATTACGGGGGGAGCGCCAGGCTCGGGCATGGGATCGGCTACAAATACGCCCATGACTGGCCCAACCACTATGTCAGACAGCAGTATCTGCCGGACTCCCTGGTGGGAGAGCGATTCTATGAGCTGTCAGACCAGGGCTATGAGAAGCAGATGAAAGACTGGATGGAGCGGATCCGCAGAGGAGCGGAGGAAGTGTGAGGGAAAGAGCAGGAAGAACTGCGAGCCAAGCGACTTCATGATAGAATAGGGCTTATCCCACTCAAGACGCGGAGATAGAATCAGTGACACAGGCGGGATGAGAATCTGATGCCGGAATTAAGAGATCATAAGCTTTGCGGGATAGAATCGGCGGCGCAGGCGGGATGAGGAATCGGAGAGAAGTATGGAAGACAAAAGGATCGCTTTTATTGGGGCGGGCAATATGGCCTCCGCCATCATTCGAGGCATTATCAGTCAGGGGCTCTTTCTGGGGGATCAGATCATGGTCTCCGCCCCCAGCCAGTCCAGCCGAGACCGGATGGCGGCAGACTTCGGCGTGAAGACAACAGCGGACAATTGTCAGGCGGCGGCCTTCGGCCGGGTTTTAGTCCTGGCGGTCAAGCCCAAGGTCTTAGATGAGGTCATTTTACAGATCCGTGACGCGCTTGCAGAAGACACGCTGATCATCAGCATTGTTGCCGGGAAGAGCCTGAAGACCTTAGAGGGCGCTTTTGGACGCCCGGTCCGCCTGGTTCGCGTCATGCCCAATACGCCGGCCATGGTCGGGGAGGCTATGTCGGCGCTGACCCCAAATAGGGAACTGTCAAAAGAAGATATGGCCTTTACTGTCAGGCTCTTTGAGGCCCTGGGAAGGGCGGAGGTGGTTCCGGAGAACCTGATGGACGCGGTGACCGGCCTGAGCGGATCTTCCCCGGCCTATATCTATATGCTGATTGAGGCTATGGCCGATGCAGGGGTCGCGTCAGGCCTGCCCAGGTCTCAGGCATATACCTTCGCGGCGCAGGCAGTTCTGGGATCCGCCAAAATGGTCTTGGAGACCGGCCTTGTGCCGGGACAGCTCAAGGACCAGGTGACCTCTCCGGGAGGGACGACGATAGCCGGACTCAAGGTCCTGGAAGAGGGCGGTTTTCGCGGCCTCGTCATGGACGGCATTCTGGCTGCGGTGAAGAAGTCAGAAGAGATGAAGGGCTGAGGGAAGGATCTTCGCCGGGCGGAGTGTTACTGAGAAAATGTTTGAAAGAGAGAGAGAATGGATAACCAACTGATGGTTCATTTCCACAGCAAGGATGGAGATGGGCGTCATTATAGCATGTGGAAATGGCTGGACGGATACTGGGGGCAGGACGCTTCTTTCTCCGGTAGAGACGACTTCGGTCTCTATGGACAGATCAGCTTTCCCGCCAGCCGCTTTATGACCCTGGTGAATCTGCTGGTCAAGACGGACGACTGGTCGAAACAGACGAATGACTATAAGGTCAGGCGCTTTGTCGGGGATGCTCCCAACGAGATCTGGCTGGTGGAAGGAGACGGACAGGTGTATTACTCCAAGCAGGCGGCCCTGACCAGTCCTCATCTGAAGAATCCGGATCAGACGGCCTTTGATATGGCGGTTCACATTCAGGATTTTGATCGCCGCTGGGGCTTTCAGGGCTGGCTGGGATACCGTTACAATCCGTCTGAGACCTGTTTTCGCCTCTGGTCTCCGCTGGCGCACCGGGTTGAACTGGTCTTATATGCCGCCGGAGAAGAGCGGGCCCGCGTCTATGACATGAAGCGTGGGAAGAGGGTTCATTTCGCTGATCACAGGAAGAATACGCGAGGAGTCTGGTCTCTGACGATCGAGGAGGATTTAAAGGGGGCATCCTATGTCTACCGGGTCTACCACGAGGACGATTTCTACCAGGAGACGAGAGATCCATACAGTATTGCCCTGACCCTGGACAATCAGAGGAGCCTGATTGCGGCGCCCCAGGACCTGGTTCCGGAGAATTTCAAGGTGGAGCATGGGGCAAATGCCGTCTGGCGGGTGAACAACCCCTGTTCCGTGGTGATTGTGGAGCTTCATCTGAGGGATTTCACCAAGTCCGCCAGCTCCGGACTGGAGGCCGGGTTAAGAGGGACTTTTCTGGGAGCCTGTCAGCCGGGTACGCGAAACGCCTGTGGAGACGTGACTGCCTTCGATTATATCAGGCAGATGGGTTATTCCTATGTCCAGCTGCAGCCCGTTTTTGACCACCACAAGACCTACGATGCGGACGGGAATCTCAATTATAACTGGGGGTACGACCCGGAGAACTACAATGTGCCGGACAGGCAGTTCGCCGCGGATCAGAAGGACCCGCTGGCACCGATTCTGGAGATGAAGCGGATGATACAGGCCTATCACGAGGCCGGGATCGGGGTCATTATGGACGTGGTCTACAACCACACCTATTCTTCCTTCCGATCTCCCTTCCAGCTTTCGGTGCCGAATTACTACTACCGCATGAACTATGACGGCTCCTTCCAGGACGGGTCGGGATGCGGCAATGAGACGGCCAGTGAGAAGGAGATGTACCGGAAGTACATGATCGATTCCCTCAGCTATTGGGCCGGGGAATTTGGAGTTGACGGCTTCCGCTTTGACCTGATGGGACTTCACGATGTCGATACCATGAATGCCATACGGTCCGCCATGGATCGGATCGATCCCCGCATCCTCATCTATGGAGAGGGCTGGGATATGGGCCGCGGCCTGCCGGGCCAGTACAAGGCCATCAAGGGCAATGCCCACTTCATGCCCCGGATCGCCTTCTTTAATGATGATGAGCGAGACGCGGTCAAGGGGGCTGAGGTCTATGACCAGATCAAGAGGGGCTTTGTCTCGGGACAGGCAGAGGAAGACAGGATCGGCAAGGCCCTGCTCGGCAGCCTGGCCTTCGTATCCTATGTCGCTCCCAACCAGGTCTTGAACTACATCGAGGCACATGACAATTACAATCTGAACGATCTTTTGACCCTTCTGCACCCGGGGGAGTCCGAGGAGGAACTGGAAAAGCGGGTCTACCTGGCCAATGCCCTGAATCTGCTCATGCAGGGTCTCTGTTTCATGCAGCTGGGGCAGGAGTTTCAGCGGACCAAGCTTGTGGCGACGGGCCAGAACGGGGAGTACACGGACAGCGATTACGCCAGGGCCAGGAACAGTTATAATGCCCCGGATGCGGTCAACGCCATTGACTGGAACCGGATTACGCGCAAGGCGGACCTGATCGCGGCGGTCAGGGATCTGATCCGCCTGAAGAAGACAGCGCCGGAGTTCTCCTGCAAGAGCTACGAGGAGATTGGAAATCAGATGCTGATCAAGAGCAGTCAGGGGGGATCCGGACTTGTGGCCTTGGAGAGCCTGGGCGCCAGTAAAAAGCACTATTGCTTTGACAACCGTAAAAAGACGCTTGAGATTTCCTGATTTACCTCAAAGGAGGTATTGCGGGGAAGGGAAAAAATTGTTGGATTGAAAAGGGTCTGTGAGGAAATGAGTTTTCATTTCTTCACAGACCCTTTCCTGCGCGATCAGAGAATGCCAAAGAGTATCTTATCAGAGAATGCCAAAAGGGTATCTTATTGGAGCAATTTCCGGAACAGGGCCGTCATTTTCTCCGGGTGAAGGGAGGCCATGCTGGCGTGTCCGCAATTCTTCATCCGAACCAACCTGGCCTGGGGGAAGTTTTTCCTGATATACCGGATGTCCCATTTGCGGTCTTTTTGTTCCTTGTCCCCATACCAGTATTCCATATGCCCGGGGATTTCCGGCACAGGATCCGGCATCCGGTAATTGTTGCAGGACTCGAAGGTCCGCCAGATCGTCCGGTAGCTCATAAAGCCAAGCGTCTTCTCGATGTATTTCAAATCCTCCGCGCTGTATTCATCCGTGGAGAAAACCTTTTCCAGCAATTTCAGACCGCCGATTTTTCCCATGGACACCATCAGAAAATCTCTGGCCGCGATGAGACGAGTGATGATCCGCGGGAGCTGATAGGGGGTAATTCCCCCGTCAATGACCGCGTTATCTATCGCGATGAGAGGGTCCGCCAACATGCGGATGACAATGCTTCCGCCCATGGAACATCCGTATAAGAGATCGACGCGGTCTATGTTTCGTGCGGACAGAAAGCCGGCGATCTGCGACGCGATCTCCTCCACGCTCGTGTAGTCCATATCCGGGTTTGACTCATCATATCCGGGCAGAGCAGGGATCAGCAGATGAAAGTCCCTTTCGAGAAGGGGGATCAGATAAGAAAAATAGTCCCACATGACCGCGGAAGGATGGATGAGCACGATTACCTTCTCATTCTGTGTTCCGTATTCATGAAATGTCATCTATCTGCATCTCCTCTATTATTTCCACATTCCCGGCTTATCAAACATCTGCTATTTTAGATTTCCTCGCCGACGTGGTGGGCAGGAAATTGTTCTTAAAAAAATGCTAATTTAATTATTATGACACTTTCTGAAAGTTAATTCAATAATGTAAATACAAATTAATAATTTTCAGATAAACACAAGTAAGTGATATAATAGATTTAACGATTACATGGTCGTATTCGAGAAGTGAGGTGATCGTATGCGTTTGGAAGAGGAAATGTACACATTCGGGCTGGGTGAGAATTTTCACCTGCAGGACTACCTGGGGCTTCATCAGGATGAAAGTCGGGAGGGGGCGTTCGTTTTTCGCGTCTGGGCTCCGCACGCCGAGCAGGTTCAGCTGATCGGAGACTTTACCGGCTGGTTCCAGAATCCGATCGATATGGTCAGGAACCATATCGGGGTCTGGGAAGTTTCTTCCGATCTTCCCAGGGAGGGGCAGATCTATAAGTACCTGGTGAAGAGAAAGGGAGGACAGGTCGTTGAGAAGATGGATCCCTTTGCGAGCTATTTGGAAGCCAGGCCGGGGACGGGCGCGATTGTCCGTCTGAAGAGAGAGAGGAAATGGAAGGATGGTCCCTGGATGGGACGGCGCAAGCGGTTTGGATTTCAGAAGCGTCCGGTCAATATCTATGAGGTACACGCGTCTTCCTGGAAGCTTAGAGAAGACGGGACTCCCTATACGTTTCGGGAGTTGAAGGAGGAATTGATCCCCTATCTGGAGAAGATGCACTACACCCATGTGGAGTTTTTGCCCCTCATGGCACACCCACTGGGAATGAGCTGGGGATATCAGCTCATGGGTTATTTCGCTCTGGAGCATACCTATGGAAGTCCGGAGGATTTTCAGGATTTTGTCGAGGCCTGTCACCAGCATAATATCGGGGTGCTCGTGGACTGGGTGCCAGGACATTTTACGCAGAATGATGACGCCCTGGCTTATTTCGACGGGACGCCGACCTTTGAGTACCAGGATCACCACCGGGCCCACAATTATCGCTGGGGCGCTTTGAATTTCGATCTGGGCAAGAATCAGGTGCAGTCCTTTTTGCTCTCAAGTGCTCTATTCTGGCTGGAGGAATATCATATCGACGGGCTTCGCGTGGACGCGGTCTCTAATATGCTCTACCTGGACTACGACGAGGGACCCTGGACACCGAATCAGGAGGGGGGCAACCGCAACATTGAGGGATACAACTTCCTGCGGCGGCTCAATGGGGTCGTTAAGTTCTATCATCCGGATGTTATGATGATCGCCGAGGAGTCCACGGCAGCTACGCCGATTACAAGGCCCTTTGAAGAGGGAGGTCTGGGCTTTGACTTCAAGTGGGACATGGGATGGATGAACGATATTCTCAGGTTCTATGAGGAGGATCCCATTTACCGCCAGTACGACTTCAACCTGGTGACATTCAGCTTCATGTATGTCTTCAATGAACACTTCGTCCTCCCGTTTTCCCATGATGAGGTGGTTCATGGCAAGAAGAGCATGATGCATAAGATGTGGGGAGACCGCTACAATCAATTCGCAGGACTGCGAAACCTGTACGCCTACCAGATCTGCCATCCGGGGAAGAAGCTCCTCTTTATGGGTTCTGAATTCGGTCAGTTCCTGGAATGGAAATACGATTATCAACTGGAATGGGGCAATCTGGACGACCGCATGAACCGGCAGATGCAGTATTTTACCAGTCGTCTCAATGCCTTCTACAAAGAGCACAAGGCCCTCTGGCAGATTGATGATTCCTACGATGGTTTGGAGGTGATCGACGCGGACAATCGGGCGGAGAGCGTCCTCTCATTTATCCGCAAGGGGGATAAGGGAGATTTTTTGGTCTGCGTCTTCAATATGACGCCGGTGGAGCGAAAGAATTTCACCATCGGGGTTCCTGTCGCCGGGCTCTATCAGGAGGTCATCAATACAGAGCTTGAGGAATTCGGCGGTGTGTGGAAGGAGCACAATCCTGACACTATGACGCAGGAGGGGAGCTGGAAGGACTATACAAACACGCTCAGCTTCACCCTGCCGGCGCTCGGCGCCAGTGTATGGAGGGTGAAACGCCGCGTGAAGCAGCCGAAGACTCACAGAGAATAAAGACATCAGTACAGAGCAATCATGGTATCCGTGATCAGAAAAGGGGTGGATCTACATGAAAAATGAAATGTTGGCTTTAATTCTTGCCGGCGGGCAGGGGACGCGTCTGGGGAAGCTGACGCAGAACATCGCCAAACCGGCGGTACAGTTTGGGGGACGCTATCGGATCATTGACTTTGCCCTGTCCAATTGCGCCAATTCCGGAATTAAGAATGTCGGTGTGATCACCCAGTACCAGCCCCTGATCTTAAACAGCCATATTGGAAACGGATCTTCCTGGGGCCTGGACGGAATTGATACCGGTGCAACCATCCTCCAGCCCTATTCCGCCAAGGAGGGGAATCGCTGGTTCCTGGGGACCAGCCATGCCATATACCAGAATATGGCTTATATCGACAGCATCAACCCCAAATATGTCCTCATTCTCTCGGGCGACCATATTTACAAGATGGACTATGACGACATGCTCAGACAGCACAAGGATAAGCATGCCAGTCTGACTGTGGCGGTCATCGATGTGCCTCTGGAAGAGGCCAGCCGCTTTGGAATCATGAACACGGATGCCAATGACCGGATTGTCGAATTTGAGGAGAAGCCCAAGCATCCCAAGTCAAGGCACGCTTCCATGGGAATCTACATTTTTGACTGGCAGAAATTAAAGACCATGCTTGTCAATGCCGAGAAAAATGAAGTGGACATGTCTGATTTCGGCAAAAATGTTATTCCCGCCTATCTGGAACACGGCGAACCGGTATACACCTATCATTTCCACGGCTACTGGAAAGACGTTGGAACCATCGAGTCTCTCTGGG
>ERZ773083.767-NODE-767-length-24360-cov-8.491586_pt1 | contig 24360 bp, 21 predicted proteins | sample MGYA00511465_ERZ773083 | MGnify/ENA primary metagenome ERZ773083 (study PRJEB29015, sample SAMEA2738001) | human oral metagenome | biome: human oral; feature: human-associated habitat; material: dental | place: China | collected 2060 ... | reverse complement strand
AAGCTATGTGGAGGATTTGCCGACGAAGTGCGGGCAAAAAAGATGCGCTAAGATGATGGTGCTGAATTTATCAGTGCTTCCCTAGGTGCTGAGAACCATGGCAAGTGCGCCGATGACCAGCGCGATGCTGAAACCCTGCATGGCATTTGCAATACTCTTTCCATACGTGCGGGAGAAGCGCTGCACAATTTTTCGGAGTTCAAAGATCAGGAAGGAGAGGCAGAAGAACACGAGCGAGAGATCGCCTTCCGTCCAACCGTAAGCAAAGATCACGGAGGAGAGGACGATGCCGGTCTGTTCGCCGCGTGAGAAGATCCGCTCGGGCTCCTTACTGTGTTCACGCGCGTCAAGTTCTGCACGTGTCAATGGTATCCCCATCTCGTCGATTTTTTCTTGGTCGCGGTCAAACCAGCGGTAATGAAATCCCATCGTTCTTCACCTCCATAATCTTTCGGCTATGTTGCGATGCGTCGCTGCGTGGGGCGCGGATTCAGCTCCGGTAAATCTGGTCTCTTTTGGGGCTTGATCGACGGCTTTTCCGGCGGGGGCTGTACCGGTGGGTTGGGCGTGCTTGGTGCCGGATGTGAGGGGCGCGTCATGCCGTTTCTGCGCTGTTCCTCCTCCATTCGTTCGCGGATCTGTGTGCGTCGGCGCTCTTCCTCCTCGCGTTCGAGCTGTGCGATACGCAGGCGCTCGGTCTGCATTTCCTGTGAGGTATAGTAGATGCGCGCCTGCTGGACGATGTCGGGCAGATCGGCATAGAGGTAACGACCGGGGCAGGCAGTCGCGTTTAGATCGCGATGCCCTTTCACAGTACCCTGCCACTGGGGATCGAGCTGATAGACGGTGCAGAGCGAGGCAATGAGGAGTGCCGCCGAGGCTTCTTGTTCCTCGGTTGGGGTGCCCATCTCGAAATTTCCGGCGAGGTTGATCCCAACGGTATGGCGGTTCTCGCCATAGACATGTGCGCCCACCGCGCCGAGCGGACGCCCCTGTTCGATTGTACCGTCCTTGCGGATGAGAAAGTGATAGCCAATGCCCGACCAACCTTGGTTCAGATGCCACTGATGAACCGTCTCTGCCGAGACATCGTCGTTATTTGCCATGCCGATGTGATGGACGACAATGCAGTCGGTCACCAAACGATTTTCAAGTGTGCCAAACTTCAGATATGTGGGGCGAACTGCCACGCCCGGTAGAGTCGTCGGGATATACCACGATGCCTCCACGGCGGCGGGGAAGAACGGAAAAAATGTGGCGCCGATGCCGACGAGGGCGAGGCGGCGCAGAAATTCTCTACGATTCATGGGAGATCTCCTGATAGGTATACGTCTGGTCTTGGAGGTGGAGCTCCGTGTCATGAAGGACAAAAAGTGTCGAACGGTGCCCGACGCTGATGATGCTTGCGGCGGGCAGTTCTTGATGGAGCACCTCATACAGTGTGCGCTCGCGCGGCTCGTCGAGGGCGGATGTCGCCTCGTCAAGGAAAATCCAGTCGGGGCGGATGAGCAGAATGCGCGCAAAGGCAAGCCTCTGCTGTTCGCCGAGTGAGAGGATGCGGCTCCAATCGTCCACATCATCAAGTCGTGCGGCGAAGTGTTCCAACCCGACCAGCTTTAGGATGCGTGCGATTTCTGTGTCCGGAGCCGCCGCCGTACGCGGATAAGAGAGCGCGCGGCGCAGCGAACCGAGGACGAGATAGGGACGCTGGGGGAGAAAGAGGCGCTTCGCTCCTGCGGGCAGTTCGATTGCGCCGCTGCCGTACGGCCATAGCCCTGCGAGTGTGCGCAGCAGCGTGCTCTTGCCTGCCCCCGAGGCTCCGGTCACGAGCGTGTGGCTGCCGCGCGGCAGGGTCAGTGTGCATGCCGTGAGAAGCGGAGCACCGTCCGGCAGAGCGACGGAGAGCTTTTGAAGCACAAGCGCATCGCTCGTGCCCTCGGCGCACATAATATCGCTCTTTACCTGAGCGGACTCTTCCATATGCTCCGTAAAGCCCGAGAGTCGCTGGATGACTGCCGCGAGCTCTGCGATGGAGCTGTAGGACTCGACGAAGAAGGACAGTGCATCCTGCACGCGCCCAAACGCCGAGAGCGTCTGCATCAGTCCGCCGAGTGCAATCTCGCCGGCGTAGTAGCGCGGCGCTGCCATGATGAGCGGGAAGATGATGGCGAGCTGCGCGTAGCCGTTGACGTAGAAGTTCAGCAGCTTCGTCCGGCGCATGAGGCCCCAGTAGTTCTTGATGACGTTTGCAAAGCGCTCCTTGAAGCCGACGCCCTCTGCCATCTCGCCGCGATAGAACGCGATGCTCTCGCTGTTCTCGCGCACGCGCATCATACTGAAACGGAAGTCCGCCTCATAGCGTTGCTGATTGAAATTCAGACCGATGAGTTTTTTTCCGACGATGTGAACAAGGTATGTGCCGAGTCCCGAGTAGAGGAGGGACAGCCAGAACATATAGCCGTAGATGGTAAACTCTGCGGTGCCAATGGGAACGGTGACGACGCCCGAGAGGTTCCAGAGCACGACGGCAAATGCGCCGAGTGTCGTCAGCTGCTTGAGGATACCGACGAGGAGCGTCAGCGTCAGGGAAACAAACTGATTGATGTCCTCGCTGATTCGCTGGTCGGGGTTGTCCGTATCGCTGCGCAGTACTTGCAGACGATAGTAGACCTGCCCATGCATCCAGCGCGCGAGATATTGCTCCGTCATCCACGTGCGCCAGTTGATTGTCAGCATCTGACGGAGATAGACCGCGTAGACCGCAATCACGATGTAGATGAACGCGAGAGCTGTGAACTCACCGATGAGCGGCCAGAACGAATCCCAATCATATGCCTGCAGCGCGTCGTAGAAGATGCGGTACCAGTCGTTGATCCGTACGAGCAGGTATACCATGATGAGGTTGAGCGCAATGACCGAGGCAAGCAGCCCGCGCGCCTTCCATTTTTCGGGCGAACTCCAATAGCCTTTGAATAGCTGCCAAAAGCCGCGCAGGAGAGATAATTTCAAAACGAATCCTCCTTATGTCAACGAACGGCTTTCATTATAATATTTTTTCACATAGTCCGCAAGACATCAGACGGAGATAAGAGAATTTAATGATAGTAACTATCGTTGACGCCACTAAAAATATATAGTAGAATAAAGGCGCTCATCAGGGCAGACGTGTGTCGTCACCGTCAAAATGAAAGGAACGACTGTAGAATGGACTTTATTGCACAGGGGATTAATTTTTTTCGGCAGGGCGGCATCGTTATGTACTTCCTGCTTGCGATGTCGATCTTTGTCGTCTTTATCGGCATTGAGCGTGCGTTTTACTTTGCACGTATGGATGCGGGGCGGGCGTTTGCACATGAGTTCATGTTGGACATTGCCAATGAGCGCTTTCAAGAGGCGGTTGAACTGACGAATACGCAACGCGGCGTGATCGCGGACATCCTGTTCAGCGCCGTCACAAAGAACAGCAAGAACTCGCGCAAGATGTCCTCCTATATGGAAATTCAGTCCGGCATTGCGCTCTCGAAGCTGCGCAACCGGATGTATTATCTGAGCGTCACGGTCACGATGGCGCCGCTCCTCGGTCTCTTGGGTACGATCAGTGGCATGATCTCGACGTTCAGCGTGTTCAATCTCGATGCGGGAGAGCCGAGCGCTATTACGGGCGGTGTCGGTGAGGCACTGATTGCTACAGCAATGGGGCTCTGCGTTGCGATCATTGCGCTCTCGGTGCATGCGTATTTCTCCCAGCGCATCGAGAACATCGTCACCGATATGGAGATGTGCTTCTCTGCTGCCGAGAACAGCCGTATCGAGCTCGCACGTGCGGCGGGCGTCAAGGGTGTGATCGATACATCTATACACAGTGGAGATACAGCAGAAGGTGATGAGGCATGAGACTGCGTGACAGAAGGGCATTCGAAAAGCCTGAGGTCATGATCATCCCCATGATCGACATCATGTTCTTCCTGCTCGTCTTCTTCATCATGAGCACGCTCTACATGGTGAACCTCAAGACTGTGGATGTGAATCTGCCGAAGGCGCAGACGGCACAGACACAGCTGAACGTGACCTATCTCGTCACCGTGCGCAAGGATGGTTCGCTCTGGCTTGAGGATCAGCAGATCGACGAGGCAACCCTCCTGAGCCGTGCGCGTGCGGAGAGTCAAAAGAATCCGCGCTTTGCCGTCGTGGTGCGTGCAGATGGGGATCTGAACTACAGCGGCGTCATGGAACTGCTGGACAAGTTCCGCAAGGAAGGAATCACGCGGTTCGGACTTGCGGCAGAGTAAGTATGTAAAAGAGGCTGTTGCACGAAGTTTTCTAGCTTCGTGCAGCAGCCTCCTTTGTGTTATGGAGAAAATGCGATGGTTGGCTGGGCTTCCATCCGCACCTCGAACGTGCGCGGCCACGGGTAGTATGCCGTAATATTGCTGCGTTCGACACGCAGCTGCATATCATCCCACCGAAATGGTGCGCGGAATGCAGCGGCAGATTCATAACTTTTCACACAACGGTTCAGATCGTTTGCGAGCAAATCGTTTGCCCAACGCCAATTCCGTGTGAGATCGAGATCGGCAGTGTTCTGATAGCCTGCAAAGTGAAGCGTGTTGTTGATGCGATCGATTGTTTCCTTTAGATAAAATTCGTCCTCTGCGATGCGTTCCGTGAGGAACGCGAGATTCGCAACGGTTGCGCCCTCGCGTTCCTCTGGGTGAGCAGCCTCCTGCATGGCGCAGTGATAGAGAATGCCCTGTGCAAGTGCCGTGCCGATTGCGTTGCTCGCCGTGTTCCAACCCGCGTATGCCGCAAGCGCGTTCACGGGGACGTTTTTTTCAATCAAGATCGGGAGCAGTGTTTCCTCCGCGTGGAAATGATGCGAGAGGTCGACGAGCGCGACGTTGGTTCCTGCTGTAAGCATTGCGTTGATGTCGGTCGCTGCAGGGGTTCGTGTGCCGAGCGTGTCCGCCGTGTTGTCACCTGCCGAGATAAAGAGCGTCAGATCGCTGTGCATCTCACTCTCCGCGAGGGAGGATCCGAGCATCGCAATCTTCTCGCGTGCCGTCACATCGTTCGAAACCGCCATAAAGGGAAAGACCATATCTGCCATATCACCGCGTGCATAGCGAAGTGCAATCCGTGGCGGTGTCCCGCCGCGTGCGTGCAGTTCATCCACGGAGAGCCGCGCAAGCATGCAGAGTGCAATCTCATCTGCGCCGTGCACAATCATCGCCCGCTCGGGGGCGATTTTTTTTTGTGTGAGCAGAGCAGCAAGTTCCATCTTTTTCAAATTGCCGACGGAGTATTCTTCGCCGTCGTCCTGCCCGAGGATGAGACGTGTAAGCACACCTTCTTCTGTCAGTCCGATGAGCATGGCGGCAAGCGCCGTGCTCTCATCGAAGTGAGCGAGATATTTTTGTAAGTATTCGTCGGGGAACTGTGTACGCAGCCGCGCCATTTCCTCCGCATCGACAGGCAGTCCCTCGCCCGCGCGTCCGAGGAGGCGTGCATAGGCGAGGAGAGCGCGCCGCTCACGCCAGCCCTCGATCCCGTCCTGCGGAATCGCGCGCGGTAGGATGTAGAACGCGTGCAGGGGTACGTTCGGGTGTGCGCGATGGAGTGCCCGCAGGTCATCTGCAAGCGATTTGATATCGGCGTTGGAGATATGCGCCTCACGCGCCGCAAGCAGCCCGCCTGAGAGCAGCTGATCGACGGAAAGAATGACTGCGGACGCGCTGCCTGCCTCCTGCGCGAGCCATCGTCGCATTGCCTTTGTATCGCCCGCCATTGAATAGTAGTCCATATACTCCGTCGGCGGTGTCACGATCTCCCGCCCGATAATTTTTCCGCCGTTTATGACGAACTCCCGGCACGGCGGACGCGAATCCAGCGGCACGAGGAGAATGGGACGCCGCTGTGTGCCGCTTTCCGCCGTAGCGGGAAGCGTGCGCCACGCACCCTCGTACGTGGGATGGGAGAGGAGGTGAAAGAGCAGGAGGGAGAGCGCGAGAAAGAGGGCGGCAATCTCGATATTCTGCTTCATGCATCCTACTCCTTTCGTTTGCTGCATCACATGATATCGATCATCAGAAGTATTGTACTGTATGTCGCTGTGTTCTGCAATCCACGATTCTTTTTCTGTGGCATATCAAAAAGGTGCAGGGAAAATTGCACAACGAAAGCCTTTCCTCCTGCTAAAATGAGCATACAGAAAAAGGAATGAGACACGACGAATGGAGGTATGACCTATGACGACGAATCAGCTGAAAGTAAACCTTCATATCACAGAGAAATGCAATTTCAAATGCCGGTACTGCTTCGCACACTTCGAGAACAAGCAGGACATGGGTGTCTCAGATTGGAAGCGAGTCATTGACAATCTGAAGGAGAGCGGCATGGTGTCACAGATCAACTTCGCGGGCGGCGAGCCGGTACTGCATTCGGACTTTGCGGAGATTGTCGACTATGCCTACGGGCAGGGATTCGCGCTCTCCGTGATCTCGAACGGGTCGCTGCTGCTCGATCGGGCAAATCTGCCGCAGGACTTCTTTTGTAAAATCACGACTCTTGGGATTTCTGTGGACAGCATCGTACCGGAGACACTTCAGAGACTTGGCTGCTGTGATGCGGGCGGCAATGTGCTGACGAAGGAGAAGCTGGCACGGCTCTTGTCTGTGGCAAAAACAGAAAATCCTGACATCGTCATCAAGCTGAACACGGTCGTCACGAATCTAAACGCCGGGGAGAAGCTCACACATCTGGAACGGGAACTGCCGATTGCGCGATGGAAGTTCCTCAAGATGAAGCGCTTCGACGACGGTGAGCGTACGAACAAGACGCTTGAAATCGACGAGGAGACGTTTCAGAACTTCCTGCGTAGCAACGCCCGTATGCAGGGGGAGAGTGTTCCCGAAAGCTCCCTTGCGCGTTCCTACATTATTATCGACAACCGTGGTTCTCTCATCGATAATGCAGAGGATAACTACAAGACCGTCGGCAGTCTGCTGCGCGAGGACTTTCGGACGGTGTTTTCCCGCTACGCATTCGATGAGGAGCTCTATGCAAGCCGGTATGAACAGGTCGGATGAGGGGCGTTCCTCCGGTCGTTCTTGCAGACCATGCATATATTCGATAAAATAAGAGGCAGCTTAGGGGGTGTGTGTTTTCATGAGACAGAATATCGCCATCAATTTTTTCAGTCCGGTGCGTATGGAGAAGGGGACGGATGCAGCGACGGGGCTGCGTTTCGCCTGTGTGACAGAGAGCCCGTTCATTCTGGAGGTGGGGGCAGAGCCGTTTCCGGGATTCCAGACGAACGAGGCCCCGCTTGCGAATGTGGTCGATCTGCTTGCACAGATCGGTGAGCAGCTGCACCGTGTCTATTGCCTCGTTACGCCGCAGTGCCTTCCCAAAGAAATGGGCGGCGAGGACGACCGTATTGTGATCCTTGAGGGGGCGGAGCGCAGCATCTACGCAAGTCAGTTCGACTTCTGGTGTGCCCGCATGAAGCACCTGCGTCCCGGACTCAGCGAAGCTATATTCGTTCCGATTCCGCTCCGCTATCGTGAGGATGCACTCATCGAGGACATCGAGGGACAGGTTGCGGATCTTACCGAGCGCATCAAGGCGGATGCCGGCGGATTCGCCGCATGGGGCGACTGCCATATCTATGCGGATATCACGGGGGGAGCGCGTTATGTCAACATGATGATGACCTCGGTTCTGCAATTCCTCCAATATGACGGAATGTGGGTCGAGAAGATGATCTATGCAGACTTTCACACATTGTCGCGGGAAAACCGCGTCTTTGATGTGAGCGCGGCAAGCGATGTGTATAAACTTGTCGCGGGTGCGGACGCATTCGTTTCCTACGGTATTTCCCGAACGATCGAACAATATTTTGGCTATGATGCAGAGACCGGAACCTCTGACAAGCCGATCAGCGATGCCCTCAGAGGCGTACTCGGTGCGATGCACGCCTTTTCGGATGCCATTCAGATCTGTCAGACGGGCAACATCCCGCAGACGCTCTCTGCACTGAGCGGTGCGCTGGCTGAATTTCTCTCTGTGTCTGAGGAAGACCGCACGGTCGAGGATCGTATGTTCATGCAGCTCATTGATACGATCACCGAGGGCTATGGCGAATTGCTCGGGGAGACAGAGGATGAAGCGGAGCGCTACGTGCCGATTATCCGCTGGTGCATAGAGAAGGGGCTGCTCCAACAGGCAATGACACTTGCGACCGAGTGGCTTCCCGTGTGCTTCGTCCGACAGGGGATCGTCCGCCCGGTGCCGGCGTATATTTCCTGTGCGGAGCGGGCGGTAGATCGGATGCACCCCGGCTGGATGCAGAACTTCATCATCAGTCCCGCGTTCTATTGGAACGCTGTTCAGGAGATGTGCATTGACACCTACCGCACCATGCTCACGGACGCACTGGAACGTGGCATTGTTCCGGAGGGGGCGCCGTCGATTGTCTCTGCCGTGTGCGGCGTGGGGCAGACTTTTTCGCAGCTGCGCAGCAATATGGCAGGGCTAAGGACACTCCCCGCAGACATTCTGGAAATTTATGAGCACGTCTGTATGGAACTTGAGAAGGGAAACAGCGGTTCATCGTGGACGGTGCGCGGGCTTTTACAGAACAACAATGCGTGGCATCTGATCAAGTCGCAGATTTTGAAGAAAAAGAACAATCCCCTGATCTATCGGTTGCTCGGGATTGAGCAGTGTACCTTTCAGCAGGGCAACCCCAACGATATAGAGGCACGATGGGCAGCGTGGGAGGATACATGGACAAAGATGCTGGAGACCATGGGGATTGTACGGACGGACTGCGGCAGGGAACACATGCTGTCCTGTCTGCGTGCGTACTTCTACCTGCGTGAGCAGCGCAATCAGGTAAACCATGCGACCACAGAAAACATCCTGCAGCGCGGAGCAATCGAGAGACTTTTGAACAATGTGCTTGCGGCACTGGATGAGGGAACATCAGTTGTGCAGAGGGAGGAATGGTAACATGAAATCACATATCATGCTGTGCTTCTTGAGCAATGTCAAAATTGATAGAGACACAAAAGAAATCTCAGTTGCCCGGTATCAGAACATTGGGGAGAAAAAGGACTGCAAGACAACGAATGAATCTGCAGTTCGCTATCTTTTGTGCGGAGAAGATGCCATTCAGGAGAAGTTGTCCAAGCTCTTTCTTGTACGGACAAAAATGGTTGCAGGTGAGATTCATGGATACAAAGCGCGGGAGGTGTGGGAGCGATCCCATTACGATTATTTCCTGCATCGGATTTCGGACATTGTACCGGACGCGAAGGATATTGCGGAAGCCATCGCGTTTGACGAGGGCGAGCCAATGGAGCAGAATATGAATGTGCTCATCGACGTTGCTACCCGTGTGCGTGTGTACGCACAGGACGTCAGAAGCCGCGATTCCGATGCCGAGATCGTTCTCCACGTTGACTGCACAGGCGGACCGCGCAACGCCTCCATGATCCTCGTTGCACTCATGCGTCTGCTTGAGTACGAGCGCATCGAGATCGGCAAGGTGCTCTACTCCAATTACAATCAGCGTGATTCCTCAAAGAGTCTGGTAGAGGAAGTCAAGCCCCTGTATTCGTTCTTTGATCTCGTTGCGGGTGCGGAGGAATTCGTGCGGCACGGAGAAGTGACCGTGCTAAACAAGTTCTTTGAGAAGCGGGAGCGCAGCATAAATCTGGATACACTCCTCAATGCTATGCAGAAGTTTGCAGAGGAACTGAAACTCTGTCACTACGGTGATCTGCGTGACGCGATTGGTGCACTTCGGCGTGCGATCGATGCCTTCTCCGCTGCGCCTTCGTTCGATGTCTCTGCGACAGTAAGGCAGAATGATGATCTCATGCGTCAGATGCTCGGGCGCATCAAATATGATTATGACACCATCCTGACCGAGGAGCTTGACGACATTGCCCTGATTCGCTGGTGTGTTTCCCACAACCTCCTTCAGCAGGCGATGACGCTCCTGACCGAGCGTGTGCCGGAGATACTTGCAGCGTCCGGCTTTTTGAGAATTGCCCCGATCTATCAAGAGCATTTTACGGCAGAGCTGACCAAGGACTCCATGCGGCGCAGCAGCGGCTTCTTTCTCGTCAACGAATATAGACCCGAGAAATTGGGAAAGACTGGAAATCTGGATGCGGCAAGGGCAGAATGGAGAAAAAAACGGCAGGCGTTCTTCAAGGTCTTCCGGCAAGAGGTTCTTGCGGATCAAATCAACGACTTCGTAGATGCACCGGTCTCCAATCGTTTTGAGGTTCGGCTGCAGGATGCAGAGACCCTGCGTGCGTTCCTCCTGTGGCTGAATCAGATGCGTCATTCCGAGATGTGTAGTTTGCAGAGCACAGAGGAGGGCGCGGCATATCTGGAAAAGATTGAGCTGATTTACACGGAGACCACGAAAGGGGACTGGCAAGAGCTTCTTGCAAACAAAGACTCTGTGGTCGTGGCAAAGCTCATCAAAGTTTTGGGAAATGCAGGCGGTAAGGATCGTCACTGTGCATTTCTTGACATCGAATGGAAGCCGGGCGTACGCCGGCTGCATGAGTCAGGAATCATCGCAGGGGATCCCGTACGTGCGGCGCAGATACTCGACAACTATTTCAAGATCAAGGACGAGCGCAACCATACCAATCATGCGCGTGCGGAGAAGGGGCGTACGGCGGTGGATGGCCTCAAGAACCTCATGGAGCAGATCCTCAACGACACGGAAGAGGCGTGTCGGATGGGAAAGGAGCAGGCATGACAGCATTCATCAACCACACAAATCACCCCTCCTCGCGTTGGGAGGAGGGGCAGAGACACGCAGCAGAGGTGTATGGCACGATTGTCGATTTGCCATTTCCCTCTATTCCAGCCGACTGGGATGAGCAGACGGTGCGTCGTCTGGCAGAGGAAAATGCCTACGAAATACTTGCGCAAAGACCTGCGGCGGTCCTTGTGCAGGGGGAGTTCAGCTATACTGTCGCACTCGTCGAGCGGTTGAAGGCGGCAGGAATCCGTGTACTCTCCGCGTGCAGCGAGCGCCTTGTGAATGAGCGTGTTGATGAAAATGGGGAGACCATACGCGAATCCCGCTTTGTATTCCGCCGATTCCGCTCTTATTAAGCCGGTTCCTGCGGAGGATCGCCGTATTCCCTTTGGTAGAGTTTCTGCGCCTTGCGGAGACGGCGCACAATCTCGTTGCGGATGGTGGTTGGCTCAAGTACGGTGACGTATGCGCCGAATGATAGAATACGCCGCAGAACATCCTCCTCCTCGAACGGACGATAGAAGACCGTGAGATGATAGTTTCCGTCCTGTTCGATAAAGGCTTTCTTGTCAAACGAGGAAAACATCGCATAGGCGCGTTCCCGTGCATTGAACCGATTGCGAAATGCGATGGTGACATGGGGACGATCTGGGCGGTCGGCATCTGCCCGGTGCGATGGCGCATACAGCATCCACGCATCTGCTGCTACAGCCTCCTCTTGCGACAGGAGCATTGTGTCTGTATCGCAGGCGGAGAACTGCTCCTCGCTCAGAGTGCAGATGGTATTGTCTTGAAGATTGCAGCACACGAGATGATAGATTCCCGTAGACATATTCTGACTGAGCCGGAGGGGGACATGGCGCACGCCGTTCAGGCGAATGCTCTGACGGACATGAAGCGAATGCACAATGCGTTTGAGCGGCTCATGCAGGACGGGGCGATCCTTCACGTCCTTCCGGTTGAGCTGCCGCTTCCATGCGGAGAGATCGAACGCCTTTATATCGGCAAGCGCGGCGAGCAGCTTTTCCTTGAGTGCCGGTGCCAAGAAGACATCCACCTCGGGCGCGTGCAGTACGGTTTTCAGCCAACGCAGCTCCAATGCAGTCGGTAGAATGGGGAGACGTTTTTTCGGCGGTACAACGACCCAGTCGCTTCGCTTTAATTCATAGGCAGGATTCTTTTGGACTTCTTGTTCTGCACGTTTCGACAGCGTAAAATCGAACGCTGCCATCAGATAGAGAGAAAAGAGCGCGGAATGGTCTTCTCCCCGATGATTCGGCGCAGTTTTCAGAAGGTCTTGCAGTGTCGGCGATGCCTCTGTATCGCACAGTGTATTATATGCCGCAGTGAGCCAGCGAAAAACGGCGGAGTGGGCTTCTTGGAACATCGTGACGTGCAGGAGATTGTCCTTCTTGGGGCGCGGCGCTCCCGCTTCTCGTGCTGCGGCATCGGTTGTCTTTTTCCGCTCCCGGATGATCGTTTCTTCTTGTGCGTCAGGTCCCTCATACAGAGATAGTGTCTCCGCGATATTGCGTCGCATCTCCTTATGCAGAAATGCTTTTGGCGTCGGCAGAATTTCGATATCCGGGAGAAATGTCCGAAGAATGGGCAGATATTTCTTTGGATCGCCGCAGACGAAGGAGCAGCAGACGGGATGCATACCTTCTGCGTCGACGGTGACGTCGGGCAGCTCTCTGCGGAGACGGTTCATAAGAGCATCTTCTTCCGCTGCTGATTGCCTGCAGAGACGAAGCCGGATTTCATTGCGTCGTTCAGGAACAATGTGTGGGGCGGGTATTTCGCACTCCGGGATAAAGGCATGCAAATCGCGAATTTCCTCGATGCGGAGCTTGTGCGGTGTCGGTTTCGTTTTGTGTGCATCGGGGAAGAGTGCGAGAAGCTGCCGTCGTCCATCGCCCTGCTCCTCCTCCACGATGGCAAGCGGATGCAGATCGAGCCATGTATCCGTGTATATGCTGGAATTTCGTGGCTTATGATGCCAACGGACGTGCAGCGAATGACCGGACTCGATCGCGCAAAGAATCTGATAGACGACATCATCGTCGAGAATGCGGCGAATATCCATATTTGTAAAAAGGAAGGGCTGATTCCTGTCCGCATTTATGGAAAATCTGCGGCAGAGCGTATCTGCCAGAAAGTAGCCGGGAACACTCAGAAATGCCGTATTCTTGAAATAATCGACGGCAAAGAGAAGTGCTTCTGCTTCTTCCTTTGACAGATTGGCAAAGGGGTCGTCCGCCGGGGCATATTGTGCCGGTCTCTTGCCGCTGATTTTCTTCACGAGACCGCACGCGGCAAGTTGTTGGAGATAGGTCGAGATGGCGCGTTCATCCAGACCGTCTGCCAATGTGGACTTGGCGTAAACGGAGCCGCTCTCTAACAGAGGGATATCAAGATCTCTTGCCGATGTGTAGGTGTCTTTTTTCTTCGGCAAATCGCTTAAAATGCGGAGAAGATGGATATAGAAAAAAATCTCCCGCTCCGTCAGGCTTTTCAGGCGATAGGTCACGGCAAGGAAATTTTCGTTTCCTTCATAGGAATCGCCGCGAAATGCTGGACGTCTGTGACGCTTGTGCTGTGTCGGCTGATAGTGCTCCTCCGGGAGCGTTGTTTCGCAAAGCGTTAGGAAATTATGATAGGAACGCGTCTTGCAGCCGAGGAGGCGCAACAAATCCTTTTTCGAGTAGCATCCATAGGAGGCAAGGCGAAATGCGCGGCGGCGCAGTTCGTATGTATTGGGAAAGAAATTGTCTTTTGCTGCCGCTTTACGAGTAGCATGCAGAAACTTTTTATGTGCGTCCATATTCTCAGACCTCCCTTTTTTCATGCTGTATAATTTCGTCATATCCGGTCACAACCCTTGTCATAGGAGGAAAATATGTTAGGTGTTCTGGTTCTTCGCCTGCGTGTGAAGGTGGGCGGTCATTACTCCATGTTTCCAGGGAAACTGTTGCATGGCGCAGTCTTTCGGTATCTGTCCGCACACAGCCCGGCACTCGCCAACGAGCTTCACGCACGGCAGACAAAACCATTTACCATCGGCTTTTTTCGACGTGCGGAGAAAAAGCCCGGCACGCTTCTGCGTGCGCAGGAAGTGAACGAGCCGCATTATGATGCGGGGGAGGAGCTGCTGTTGCGTCTGACGGCACTTGAGGACGCGGTACTCGAAGCGTTCCTTCGGATATCGCCTGAAACGGAACTGGCGGTTGGGAAGCTGACGTTCACCGTTGCGGAGATCCTTGCGGATGGGCGCGCGGATACGGGCATCACAGCAGTGGAGGAACTCATGGCGGCGGCATTCTCCATGGATGACCTCATGCGGATTCGGCTCTCTTTTTGTTCGCCGACGTTTTTTCATGCGGACGACTATGATTGCGCTGTCCCGCGCCCCGAACTCATCTTTGCCTCCCTCGCGGACAAGTGGGCGTGGCAGAGGCTTCCATTTGCCATGGACAAGGCGCACGTCCGCACGATCGCGGCGAAACTCATTCCGCTTGACTGGCGGGGCGAAGGGATTCGCGTGCGGCAGAGTGAACGAAAGACTGTACCGGGCTTTACGGGACATTTCTCGTTCAGTATGGAACACCTCTCTGAGGGGGAGCGGGAGATCATTCTACTGCTCGCGCAGTTTGCGCCGTTCTGCGGAACAGGACGCCTAACCGCGCAGGGCATGGGGGAGACAACGGTGGCATTCAGATAGGAACGAGGAGAATCTTACAGAATTTTTATAAAAAATAAAGGGGAAAAGATTGGAAGTATCGAAATAGACTGTATTCTATGTTGAGGAGGTCGGGCTATGCAATACAAGGCAATACTCTTTGATACGCGCTCCATACAGAAGTACATCTTCTCGAGCAATCAGCTCAAGACAAACATCGGTGCATCCTATCTCGTGGACACTGTCTTTGAGGAGATGCTTCTGCCTGCAGTGCGTGAAATCTTGGGAGCGGATACACTCGACGATACATCGTGGAAGCGGCCGGAGGACACCGACTGGTCGTCCATGACGACAGTAGCGCGTGTGGGCTACATCGGCGGCGGCAAGGCGCTCCTTCTCTTTGCGGAGCATGTGGACGACCATCTTCTGCCCGCCGTCATCGCCGCGTTCACGAAGAAACTCCTGATCCATGCCCCCGGACTTCGTACTGGCGCGGCAATTGGGACACTCGAACTTGCGGCGGACGGACGCTACATTGGAGAGGAGCGGCTGAACCCCCTCTTCGACCAGCTCAAGGAGGGGCAGAACACCGTCTTTCCAGCAGTCAACGTCCCCTACACCGGGCTGACCCTCGCGTGCAGTGAGAACGGGGAGACGGCAAACACATGGGTGGACGGTCGCTTCTGCTCGTGGGAAGTTGCCGCCAAACTGCATCCAGCCTTCCCCTCGGGAAGCGGAGAGGCGGATGTGCAACAGGCGCTCATGGACAAACTCATGACTGCGTTCACACACGAGGAGCAGGAACACTTTGCGGCAAACTATGTCTTTCCGGTCGAGTTCGCCCGCCTTGGACAGAAGACGCCGAAGAATGATATTGCCGTCGTGCATATCGACGGCAACAACATGGGGCGAAAATTCCAAGGCTGCGAAACACTGACCGCATACATCCGGCGTTCGCATGACATCCGTCACGATACCCTTGCCGCCTTTGCCGCACTTGTTAAACACATCGTGGAGCACGTTGACCGGTACAAGGACAGTCTCGACCTCGGAGACGAGCAGGGACGCTGCATTCTTCCCGTGCGTCCGCTCGTGCTGGGCGGCGACGATGTGACCTTCGTCTGTGCGGGCAAGGCAGCCGTGGAGTTTGCAGATTTTCTGATGCGGCGGCTGATGGAGAAAAACATCGCCTCCTGCGGCGGCATCACCATCATGAACACCGCATACCCGTTCTTCCGTGCCTATGAGATGGCAGAGGAGCTATGTAGCGCGGCAAAGAACGAAATGCGTGCGTTGGAACGTGCGGCGGGACGCGAGGTGGATTCCTGCTGGCTCGACTTTGCCATCCTGCACGGAGAACAGCCGCCGACACTGGAACAGTTCCGCTCCCGGGAGTACCGTGGTGCGCTCGGCGATCTGCATTTTGGCCCGTACCGCATTGATGCGGACGGGGAAGGTGCGGCGGATGAGAAGAACATTGCCGCCCTTCTTGCCGGCGTGAAGGGACTGCGCGGACTTCCGCGGAACAAGGTCAAGGAACTGCGCCGCGTCCTTGCTTATGGAAAACACGAGCAGCAGCAGTTTATGACCCAGCTCCGCCGCATGGGACTGCACCTGCCCGATGTACCCGCGTGGCGTGCCTATGCGGAGAACCTGTGGGAACAGGAGCATACACCCTACATGGATGCGATTGAACTCATGGATTATGTCATGGATGGAGAGGTGTAGTCATGGCAAAGAACCGGAATAAGGACGGAAAAACAGGGCAGAAAAAAATCAAGTACGGAAAGAAAGAGCCGACTGTCCGGCAGAGCGTCCGAGAGACGGATGCACCGCAGATGCGGCAGACAGATATCACAGATTCGTTTGCCTTTGTGCAGACGCAGCCCGCCGACCTCGGAGCCATCGACCCGGGCGCACCGATCCGCCTTCATATCAAGACATTCTCCCCGCTTCATCTCGGCACAGGCTATGCGGATATCCACGTCGATGCAGACGTGGTGCAGGATGCTGTTGGACTGCCGTACTTCCCCGCAAAGCGGCTCAAAGGGCTGCTCTACGAGAGTGGCTGCGAGGTCGCGGAGATGGCAGAGACAGCGGAACTCGACCTCTTTGACAAAGCTGCGCTCGACGCGCTTTTTCAGCGTGGACGTATGGGGGCAGTGCAGCTCATCCTGCACAACCTCTATATGGAACAATACGAGGAGATTCACGCGGATCTCAAGTATCTGGAAGCGAAATATCCCTCCATCTTTCGTCCGGAGGATGTCCTCGGCATCTGCGCGAACCTGCGCTGGCAAACGAAGATCAATCGCGAGACGGGCATAGCGGAGCAGACCACACTGCACAATATGCGCGTTATCGAAAAGGGCGCAGAGTTCAGCGGAGAAATCCGGCTGGTCAACGCCGACATGGAGCATCTGTGCATCCTCGCCCTTGCCGTACGCAACCTCTCACAGTGCGGAGGCAAGCGGACACGCGGATTTGGCAGGATCGGCTGCACACTGCGGCAGAATGGAAAGGACATCGCGCCTGCGCTCGTGACGAAGGCGCTCGGACGGCAGAATCGGAAAGGGGGCAGACGCTGATGCAGATGATGAAGGTTCGTATCCAAACAAAAGCGCCGATGATCCTCTCCGCACCGGGACATACATCCGTCATGACCGCGACGCAGGACAGCTTCAGCGGCTCCGTACTGCGCGGCATCTTTGCCGCACGTTTCATCGAGACGGCTGCGCTTGGAAATGCGGCACATGAGGACGACGGCTTCATGCGGCTCTTTTACGGCGGGCTGCGTTTTGTTGACGCCTATCCGATGGAGTCGCTGACACAGACGCGTGCGATCCCGCTGCCGCTCTCCGTGCAGCGCTCGAAGGACGGCGGTGCGATCTGTGACCTCATGTACGGGGACGCTCCGCGTGATGGGGGCTTCAAGAGCATGCGGGGTCTTGTTGCCGTCTGCGGCAAAGAACTGCACCCCGTCGCCGTGCAGAAGGAGATCCGGCTCCATATCAGCCGGAGCGATCTGAAGAGCGGCAGCGGTGAGGAGCGTCTCGCAGGCAGGAGCATGGACGGCGGCATATACAACTACGAAGCGATTGCACAGGGACAGAGCTTCGAGGGGATGATCTGCGGCGCGGAGGAAGAACTCCGGCTTCTTTGTGAAACCATCGGAACAACGTCATTCTCCTGCTACGCAGGCCGCTCCAAATATACACAGTACGGATCCTGCGAGATCACCGTGATGCCGGCGGAGGACATACCCCTGCCGCCCATCCCGACCGAGGAACGCTTCTGCCTCCGGTTCGAGACCCCCTTCCTGCCGCACAGAGCCGTGCCGGGCGATGCACGCTCCATGCTCGCCGAAGTCGTCGCCGCGCTCAACGCAGGGACAAGCGGCGGATTCCTGCTTGCACAGGAGCGACGCAGCATCTATGCACAGGCAGAGGACATTGATAACTTTGTCGGCGTGTGGGGAATGCGCCGCCCGCGTGAGACTGCGCTCGGCGCGGGAACCGTGTTTGCCGTCCGAAAAATAGGCGGCTGGCAGCCCGGCGATATGGCGGCGATAAACGCCGTTCTGTGCGGCGGGGTCGGTCGCCGCACAGAGGAGGGGTTCGGACAGCTGCGCATCTGGGACGGCACGGGACTCTGCTGCATCGAGCAGAATCCACCTGCACTCGCAGCGCGTGAACTCTGCGCAGAGAGCAGACGCATCGCAGAGCAGATTATCCTCGCCCATATCATCGAACAGATCCGCGTGCTGGCGGCAGAGGATGCAGGGCGCGCCCGCAGGACATTTCCACCCGATGCGGCCCACGCATTTGCACGCTTGGACAGCGTTCTCGGCGCGCGCCCGCAGGCGGCGTGCGAGCGTATGCGGCAGCTCGTATTGGACACAAAGAAAGAAATGCCGCTCGGCAAAATGTTGGAGAAAGTCAAGATCGAGGGGCGTCCCCTCCGATCCTATCTCGAAGAGGTCATTCACGAGGAGATGCCCTATGCTGCACGAGAGAGGCAAAACATCACCGCAGATCAAGACCTCATCGACGCAGGAAAAGAAGTTGGCGTATGGGGCGGCGTTACGTCGCTTCTGAAGCGGGAGGAAGTATTTTACGCATACTGGCACACATTCTTCCGCTTTGCAAGGAAAACGGCAGGACAGACGGAGAAGGGGGGCGCAAGCGCATGAATACAAACGTGAACCCGGCGCACATACTTGGGCGCATTACCGTGCGGGGCAGACTGCACCTTGCGGCACCGCTGCTCATCGGCGAAGGAGAGAGCGGGGAGGAGCGGAACGATCAGGACATACACGTCCTGCGCAGCAAGAACGGCGTGCCGTTCATCCCCGGCACATCGCTGGCAGGGGCGCTGCGCAGCCTCGTCGAAGCGGACAGCCCATGCGCGGCAGATATCCTGTTCGGCACAATGCACCGCACCGACGGGAGGACCGTACGCGACGAGCGTCAGAGTGCCGTCTCCCTCTATGACGTGGAACTCAAAGATGCAGTGATCGGATCGCGCGACGGCGTCCATATCGACGACGTGACAGGAACGGCAATCGACGCACATAAATACGACTACGAGATCGTCGAGAGCGGGGCGGGCGGCTCATTCTATGCTGAGATCATCCTGCGCAGCATCCATCAGAAAGACGAGCATACGCTGAAAGAGACACTTCTCCGCCTGAGTGAACTCCTGCGCGGCGGCTTTCATGTCGGTGCGCTCACCACAAAGGGCTTTGGGCGGATGCACCTGCGGGATATGGTCGTGGACTGCTATGACTTCCGCAAGCCGGAGGACGTTGCCGCGTGGCTGTCGCCAAAGCGGGGCGATGCCGCTTGGCACATGGCGTATGCCAACGAAGCGCAGACGGAGTCGCCTCCTGCGGACGGTGACTTCGTCATCACGGCGGACTTCGCACTGACCGGCGCACTGATCGTGCGTGACTACGCGGACGCACCGTCGGAGACAGGCGACGGGAAAACCCCTGACGCCCGTATGAAGACGAATGCCGCAGGGCAGTACATCATCCCCGGGACAAGCCTCAAGGGCGTCCTGCGCCACCGCGCCGCATACATCCTGCACGCATTGGGAAAAGAGGAGACGCAGGCGGAGACCTTCATTGACCACCTCATGGGGACGACGACCGCCCGCAGCCGCTTCATCGTCGAGGAAGCCGTCGTCGATGCCGAGGCACACGTACAGACGCGCAGCCGTATCGACCGCTTTACAGGTGGGACAATCCCCTCAGCACTCTTCTCGACCGCACCGGTATGGCGGGATAAGGACGGGGGACGCTCCGTCACCCTCCGCTTCGGCGTGCGGCAGGCGACTGAGCGGGAGGCAGGGCTTTGCGTCCTCCTCCTCAAGGATCTCTGGCTCGGACGTGCGGCAATCGGCGGAGAGAAATCCATCGGACGCGGCACACTCAAGGGGCTGCATGCCATCGTTCATTACAGGGGACGCCGCTGCGAGCTTACGCAGGGACAAAACTTTGCTGCGGACACCATGCAGACCTTGGAGGGATATGTGACCGCGCTGCGCGAGGAGGATGCGACATGAGCGAGGAGAAGAAACAGAAAATGCGCTGCATTTGCTCGGGGAAAAGTGCGGTGGATCCCGTTGACATTCCCGCCTCAGCGGAGGACCTTTCCCACGAGCTTGCACGGCGGAACGTCCAGAAAGCGACCGCCATACTCTGGCTGGTGAACGAAATACGCTGCGGGACGTGGGAGCAGGGCATGTTCTCCTTTCCCGATGAGACTCCACTGAACGCGAAACTGCTCATAGAACTCCGCGTCTTCAACGAAACGAGCGAACTTCATCTACGGAGAGAGCGCGCGCGGCTCGTCGGACGCTTTCGCATAGACGACGAGGAGGGAGAGGCGGCGGAGTACGTCGATACTCTCGCACGTTTTTGGGGGAGCAGGAGCGAAGCGGAGCGGGAACAGGAGCAACACAGCGCATGGATGACACTGCGCGACCCAGAGCGGAAACTGGAGCTGACGCTGCCCAAAATGGAGGACAGTACAGAGAACCCCGTATATGTCGGACTCGTGACGCGTAGCTACATCGGCATCCATACAACAGGACAGGCGGGGTATGTCGATCATCGGTACTGCCGCATCGCAGCGGCAGATATGGAGGGGGAGACCAATGGCTAAGGACTACGATACCGCAACAGCACCGTACAACTTCGTATCCCTGCCGCAGGGCGTACTCACCTCGCCCATCGAGGGAGATGCCATGAGCGATGCGGAGCGCGTCGAGCACTATCGCGCCCATATTCTTGCAAAGGGACGCCTCAGCGGGCGAATCGACTTGGAGATCAAGACACTAACCCCCGTCTTTGTCGGAACAGGCGTCGATGCGGGGGACGCCGTCGAGAACTTTTTCGCGCCGACCGGCATCCCCGTCATCCCCGGCAGCTCGCTGCGCGGCATGATCAAAAATATCTTTAAGAGCGTTACATGCAGCGCCATGCGTGCGGGCGAAGACTATCACGATCAGGTGCTCTACTTCCGCACCATGGCGGATAAGAAAACAAACATGAGAGACCTCTACGGCACGGAGATGTCCTCACGCGTTCAGAATGGAACGCGTACCATATCCGAAACCAAGGCAGCGGCGGGCTATCTTGTGCAGCAGACCGGCGACGACGGCTTCTACATCTGTCCCGCATATTTCGACATCGTAAACTACGGACCGGGCAGACAGTCGGAGGATGAAGTCCGCTGGGGCGAACCGGGGAGCGGACGGGCAGACTGCCATACGGGGCGGATGCCAAGGAAAAGCACCTACACACGCCACCGTGATCCGGACTGGTCGCACCGCATACCCGTCCCCGACAACGTCGTACAGGCATATTGTGAGGATAGCAGCCGCAAAGGTGTCGAACTGTTGGATGACAAGAAGGAAAAGTTTTGTGCAAAGAAGGGGAATGCGGCAACGACCTTCACAGGATGGGACGACATCCGCTTTGTTGCGCCCTGCTTCTACAAGACAGATGCACAGGGGGAGATCGCGCATTTTGGCTTTGGCAGGTTCTATCGCATCGCCTATCGCATGAGCATCGGGGATCATGTCATACGCATGGAGAGTGATCGGATCGACTATACCGATGCCCTCTTTGGACGGCGGGAGCAACAGGAACGTGCGCTTCTAAGCAGGGAGCAGACGAATCGCCGCAGCGGGTGCAAAGAACTCTGGGCGAGCCGCCTTGCCTTTGCCGACGCCGTGCCGAAAGAGACACTGCGGACAGAAGCCCCGCACTTTCCGCAGATCCTCAGCGCACCGAAACCCACCGCCGTACAGCTCTACCTCGAACAGAAAAACGGAGCGGATCGGATTGCCCATTGGGACTCCGCAGGTATCCCCATTCGCGGCTACAAGCTCTACTGGCATCAGAAAAACGGTACAGACTGGATGAACAGAGAACAGGATCAGCCGACCACACAAACCCCGCGCAAGATCCAACCCGTGAGCGCCGGAAACACATTCTGCGGCAGCATCCGCTTCGAGCGGCTGTCCGAAGATGAACTCGGCGCACTGCTCAAGGTGCTCTGCCTGTGCGGCGGACACCTCCTCTGCAAGATCGGCAAGGGGAAATCCCTCGGACTCGGCAGCATAGAGATCACCCCGCGCCTTTTCCTCATCGACACGGAGGACTCCTACCGCAGCGCCTTTGATGGAGAGGGCGGTTGGAACACTGCAGAGCGGGAGACCGAGATGAACGCCTACATACGGGTGTTCGAGAGAGAACTGGATCGCCTCGGCAAAGACGTACGCGTGCGCTATGACAAAGCGCAAAAGGAACTCGCGCACCTCCTCCGATGGGATCACACGAAAGATCCGAAATGGGGGGAGAAAATCGCACAGATGACCATTGGACAAGGGGACAAACGGTTTCAAGAACGTGCGATACTGCCGACGGCACTGGATGTGAAGTAAAGGAATCGCTGATAAAATGAAGTCCGTCAGATTGGCGTAGATTTTTTCGTCCGAACAAGGAGGTAAACCGGACGCATAGCCAGAGCTATGTGGAGGATTTGCCGACGAAGTGCGGGCAAAAAAGATGCGCCAAGATGATGGTGCTGAATTTATCAGTGCTTCCTAAACACGCGGGGCGCTGCACGAAGTTTTTAGCTTTGTGCAGCGCCCTTTTTGTGTGGGTGGAACGTCCTCCTCGCTGCACATTCAAAATGTGCAGGGTTTTTTGTATTTCTGCACTGTGCCGGCGTGTTATATTATCTGTGTGAGCGGCGAGGAACAAGATACGAAGCCGCAGGATAAGGAAATCGGTACACACGAAGGGAGTGCGTGATTATGACGAACAATCAGCAGGTATGGGACTTTAGCAACAACTACAAGAATCCGAAAAAACTCATGAATGCTGTGGAGGAGGTTGTTGGCAGCGTCATGCCGTTCGTCGCGGCTACGAGGATGGGGACTGCACTGGGAGCGACCGCCGGCGGAAGAGTCCTCATGAGTGCGCTGCCAGGCCTCCTCGCCCTCGGTGCGGCAACGGTGGCGGAGCTTGCCTACGGCGCCTCGCATGACACATGAGCGGACGGCGGGATGGAAACAGTACATGGACAGTGAAGGGAGCGATGGATCATGACGAACGATCATATTTTTGACAAAATTCTCAGCGCGACGGTATCGGGAGGGATGGCAGGGGGCGCAGCCCGCACGGTCATCGGAGCGCTGGGGACGACAATCGGAACATCTGCAGGATCGGTTTTCCTGGTATCGACGGCTCCTCTTGCCGCAGGAATCGGTGCAGCGGTCACAGTAGGAAATCTTGTTTCAAAACTGTTCGATGATTAGTGCCATAAGAGGTGTCTGCTGCTCCCCGTGCAGACGCCTTTTTGCGTGGGCGCAAATACTTGTCATTTGGTGCGGTCTCTGCTATGATATAGATGGTGCAAAGAACGAAATGGAAAGTCGCGGGGATGCGCCGCAAAGCCGCAGAACATCGTCGGGACTTTCCAATTCGTCCGTGGGCATGGCAGGGACTGATCGCACAAGGGATTGCGCCGGAGAGAGAAGTTATATCGGAACGTTTGTTTTCACGTTTTTCCGTTTGACAAATCAAAAATCCGGAGACTTTCCAAAAGAGCATTTTTCCTCAAGAGGGACAAGGGCTGCGAGCGATGGGCTTGCACCACCAACAAAGCCGCGTGCGGCATTGAAACGAAGCTGGACCTACGGGAGGCTTTTGACCGCGCCTTGCACCACCAACAAAGCCGCGTGCGGCATTGAAACTCGGCATCAATATGGTGAATGTCACAGGGAATGTGCTTGCACCACCAACAAAGCCGCGTGCGGCATTGAAACAACGAACATCGCGTTGCCAACGTCAATGGAATGCGCTTGCACCACAAACAAAGCCGCGTGCGGCATTGAAACACCCTTTCCATGATCGGAATGGTCTTCTCCTTTGGGCTTGCACCACAAACAAAGCCGCGAGCGGCATTGAAACACTCTGATTTATCATTATACTTATGAAACTCGTTGCTTGCACCACAAACAAAGCCGCGAGCGGCATTGAAACCTCAATAAAGCTCTAGGAGAGAAACTAGACTTCCACTTGCACCACAAACAAAGCCGCGAGCGGCATTGAAACGCCATTTTGAAGTAGTCATGCATCTTTACTTGTCCCTTGCACCACAAACAAAGCCGCGAGCGGCATTGAAACATCCTCGTGACCGAGGAGGATGAACGCGAGGTCACCTTGCACCACCAACAAAGCCGCGAGCGGCATTGAAACGCCAGATACTCGGTCATCTCACGAATCCATATGTTTCTTGCTGAGGCTGTTGCACGAACGCCCCTATCGCCTCACTGCGTTCGGCACTTCCCCCGCTTCGGCGGGGGAAGC
>ERZ773083.765-NODE-765-length-24393-cov-12.838976_pt1 | contig 24393 bp, 14 predicted proteins | sample MGYA00511465_ERZ773083 | MGnify/ENA primary metagenome ERZ773083 (study PRJEB29015, sample SAMEA2738001) | human oral metagenome | biome: human oral; feature: human-associated habitat; material: dental | place: China | collected 2060 ... | reverse complement strand
AGAACATCGGCAAGTTCTGGTCGATGCCTGCGACGAAGCCCTATATGTTCCTGCGGCTCTCCTATCTCGAGTCGCTTCTCACAGCACGCAAGCTGCGTCTTGCCGCAAAGGAGTGCGAGGAGATGCTTCGACTCTCGGAGCACGATGCACTCGGACGCCGCTATCAGCTCATGTTCATCTACTCGGCGGTCGAGGAGGGGGATGCCGCGATTGCCCTGTATCAGCGCTACGAAGAGGGTGTGGCGATGATGTACCTGCCGTTGGCGATGCTCTTCTACCGCCTCGGCAAGATGAAGATGGCGCGCAACTTCCTGCACGAGCTTGCCGCTGTCAACAACGATACGGAGGCATTCTTCGAGCGCGGAGTGCGGGGGGATCTCCCTGCACGTGCGCCCGGGCGTCACGCAGGCTCCTTTGCCATCGGCACGATGGAGGAGTTCGGGGAGGCGGTGACGGACAATGCCTTTGCCTTCCTCGGGATGGACGCCTTCTTCGCATGGGGACTGAGTGAACTGCGCGGGGAGCAGGAGAGTGCCTGAGCACATGGGGGGACGTGCGTGCTGTGCAGCGCTCCTCGGTGCATTCCTTGTGTTCCTCCTTGGCGTAGTCCCTGCACATGCGGCGCTGCCTGTTGAGGGAGCGGCGGCGACCGCGGACTATTGGCTGCGTGCGGATGGCGATGAGCCGCTTCTCCGCGCGGAGGGGCGCACAGCATATGTACATAGGAGCACGGCAGAGGGGCTCGTTCGTGATCTCGTGAGCGTGCCGACATTGCGGTCGGGGAGGACGGTGCGTGACGAGATTCGCGCGGCAGCACAGGAACAGGACACAGTACTGCCGGAACTTTATGAGGGAGGGCAGCGCCTGACAGAGCAGCGATGGCGTGAGGTTTGTGACAACCGTGACCTCGAGGCGATCGGCACGCATGTCGCCGCTCGTTATGCCGTTGCCGTCCGGCGTGCCGATGTGCGCTTCCTGCCGACAGCGGCGGGGTGGTATGACGAACCCGATGCCGTTCACTATGATGCCCTGCAGGGTACCGTGCTTGACCCCGGGGAGGCAGTTCTCGTGCTTCACCGTTCACGAGACGGGCGCTATGCGTTTGTCGAGACGCGGGACTATCGCGGCTGGGTGGACATGAATGCGATTGCTGAGACGGATGCAGAGACATGGCGCAGCTTTGCCGCGCCGAAGGAGTTCTTCACCGTGACGGCGGCGCAGCTCTGCATAGAGGATGCGGAGCTGCTCTATCAGCTCGGGGCGAAGATTCCGGGCACACGAACAGCGGATGGTGCGCTCCGTATTCTCCTGCCCGTGCGGGGTGCTGAGGGACATCTCGCCGTGCGGGAGGAGCGCATCGCCGATGACGGGCGTCTCACCACGGGGCGTCTGCCGCTGACGCACAACAATCTCATCCGTCTCGCCTTCCTGCCGCTCGACACAGAGTATGGCTGGGGTGGGGAAAATGGAGGCATGGACTGTTCCTCCTATGTACAGAACATCTATCGTGCGATGGGGATTGATCTGCCGCGCGATGCGGATATGCAGGAGCGTGCCTGTTCGCTTCTGCCTCTTACCGGATTATCCCGGGCGGAGCGCTATGAGTGCCTCGCGCGGGTGCCGCCGGGGGCACTGCTCTTTCGTCCCGGTCATGTCATGCTCTATCTCGGGCGGGATGCGGGGGATACCCCACTCGTGATCCATGACATCAGCAGCTACTACGAAGACGGCGTGCAACACTACATCAGACAGGTCGTCGTCTCAACACTCGATTTTCAAAACTCTCGCGGCACTGCTGCAATCGATACGCTTACGGCGATCGGTTTGATTGCTCCGGCGCCATAATATGGTATGGGGACATATGCCCTGCGGTCAGAGCAGAGCAGATATGGAGGGGACAAATGGGACTCTTTGATGGATTTCGAGGCGGTGAAGAAGCCGCTGCCATGGAGATCCGGAATGCGATAAAGGATGAACTGGATCGCAATGACTGGAACTATGAGCTCAGCGATGAGAACGAGGAAAACCGCCAAGAAACATATTTTTACATGCGGAACGAACTCGAGAACGATGAACCGATCACGGCGGTCATCGTGGTGCGTGAATACGATCACGCTGACGGTTTTATCAAAATCAAACTCTACGATATCGCCTATCTGGAGGCCGGCGATCGGCGTGCGGAGCTGCTCGCGAAAATCAACACGTGGAATGCTGAATTCCGTTACGTGAAGCTGTGCCTCGACCGCGACCAAGATGTGGTCGTGGACATTGATCTGCCGCTCGATCTTCACAAAGGGAAGTTCCAGCCGGACAGCATCATGGCGATGATGGCGGTTGGCATGCGCATCGTGGAGAATATCTACGATGACCTGATGGAACTCTGTACGCGTGGGCACAGACCGCGCCCGCAGGAATAGGGAAATCGTTTGTTTTTGAATACGCACGTTGAACGGAGGAATTCTATGGGACTTTTTGATGGCTTCAGCGGAAGCGAGGAAGGACTCAAGAACAGCGCATTTGAAGCGATCAAAGCGGAACTTGACAAGCAGGATATGAAATACGGCGAGGACGCGACGGAGGACGGCGAGGATCAGATCATCCGCATGCGTCAGCAGCTCGACAACGGCAGCGTCGTAAGCATCGCGATTGTCGTCACGGAGAAGGGCGACACAAACGATTTTATCAAGATCAAGTACTTTGGGCTTGTGCGTCTGGATGAGAACTCGGACGTGACCGCGTTCCATGAAAAGCTCAACGAGTGGAACAGTCAGTATCGCTATGTGAAATTCGTCGTTGATGACGAGCAGGACGTGGTGGTCGATATTGATCTGCCGTTGGATCTCCACGTTGGAGTGTTTCAGGCAGACAGCTTCATGGCAATGGTCGGTGTCGGCCTCCAAGTACTCGAGGAGGTCTATCCGGAGCTGATGAAACTGCGCTGGGCGTAAGTTTGGAATACAAAATGGGGCTGTTGCACGAAGTTGGAAAACTTCGTGCAACAGCCCCATTTTTATGCATATTCAGCCCCGCTTCGTATGGTTGATCTGCGGCACCTTCAGACCCTTGCGCAGATAGCTCTGCTGCAGCTGATAGATGCTCTGCACGAGGCGTTCGCGCTCGCGCTTTCCGAGGCTGTCGCCGAACACCACGCCGATGTGATACGTCATGCCGAGATTCGTCTCGATTGCCGTTGCCCGTCGGACTGTGCCCTTGGTCTCAAGCGTCCCGATGCGTGGGAGATCGGGTACGCGCACGCTGATCGGTGTATCCATGATCAGCGGCTCGTCGTGGACGAAGCAAAGCCCACCGCCGCTGATGTCGATGAGCGCGACCTCGCGAAAGTCCTTGAGGCTCCCGTGGTTGCCGGGAAGCTTCACCTCGATCGATATCGGAATGGGCACGCGGACAAAGTCACGCAGCTGGATGCGCTCCGCGCTCTCGGGGATGTCGAGATACCAGATCGTATCGGGCAGCGGAGAGGCAGAGCGATAGGGCACTTCGAAGTGATAGACGCAGCCGGATCCCGTGAGGTGACATTGGAAGATGCGACCGACCTCCGGGGTGTCGACGAATTTCCCAACCGGGATATCGAGTCGCACCGCAAGGGCTCCCTCAGGCTTTCCTGCCTCCTGTTCCTTCTCGCTGAGCTCGAGTGTACCGTAGTGGTCAATATCAAGTTCCGGCTCGATGATGTGGATGGAAGAGCCATGCTTTAGAAGCGCGGAGAGCTTTTCTCCTTCAACCATATTGTCAGATCCTTTCCGCAATTAATTTTCTTTATAAATAAGAATAACAAAGTATGAGGGCAATGTCAATTTCCGGCTTTGACTTTGCCGTTTGTTCGGGCTATAATAACAATCGGTGAATTATATCATTCTATTAAGAATACAGGAAAAGGGATCGGGTGGACGCGATGGCGATGAAGATAGACAGTAGCATTGCACGGAGCACGTCGCTCTCAATGCCGCGTGCGGAGACGGATGCAGGTGTGCGCGGTGCAACAACGGATTTCAGCATGGAACTTGCGGATCAGGAGTCATCCATGTCGCGCGAGGCGATGGATCGTCTGCTTGAGCAAATCGACGAGCAGGGGGCACGTCTCTCGAAGTCACCGACCTTCGACGAACTGCGCTCCTATCGCTCGCTCATTCAGAGCTTCATCGGTGAGGCGGTCGGCACAATGTACGAACTGCGTACGCAGGCGGGGTGGGATCGCCTTGGTCGACAGAAGGTCTATACCTCCGTACGCAAGATCGACAGGAAACTTGAGGAGATGGCAGAGAAAATCCGCCTCGGACAGGCAGATCAGCTCGACATCATTGCGAGCCATGATGCCATCCGTGGGCTGCTTGTCGATCTCTACATGTAATGGCACGTACGAAAAAAACAGCACCTGTCCCCGCAATTGAGGAAGGGGAGCGGGAGCAGTTCCCGCAGGACTGGACAGATATCTGCGGGCACGCGGAGGTCATTCGTCGGCTGCGTATATGCGCCGCCGCGCAGCGCCTGCCCCATGCGCTGTTGTTCAGCGGCATGGCGGGCGTCGGAAAGCGGCGCACGGCACGCGTATTGGCGCGGACACTGCTCTGTGCACACGCGGGGGATGCGCCCTGTGGGCATTGTGACTCCTGTCGTACGATGGCAGCGGGCGTCCATCCCGACTATTTCGAGGTCATGCCCGAGGCACGCGGCAAGAGTGCGGCGATGATCCGGACGGAGGCGGTGCGTGACATCCTCATTGCAGCATCCGGTGCACCCGTTTCGGCGGCGCGGAGGATCATTCTGATTGACGGTGCCGATCGGATGAACGAGACCGCGGCGAACCGCCTCCTCAAGACCATGGAGGAACCGGCGGGGGAGATTCTCTTCATCCTTGTGACCAGTGCCTATGATGCCGTCCTGCCGACCATTCGCTCGCGTGCCATGCGCATTGCCTTCGGTGCACTTTCGCGTGCGGAGATCGCCGCAGCGCTTACGGAGCGAGGTTCAGAGCATGCAGCGGCGATTGCTGCTCTCGCAGACGGCAGCCTCGGACGAGCCTATGCCCTTGCGGAGGAGGGGCTGGCACTGCGTGACGATGCGCTTGCACTCCTCATGCAGCTCATGACGCTCAGCGTGGAGGACATTCGGGCACGCGCGGAGGCGCTTGGCACGCGCACACACGAAGAGCGTACGGCATGGATCTCCTATCTGCAGATGGCAGCGCGTGACCTGCTCATCCTCTATGAGGACGGTACGGCAACGGAGCTCTATCATCCCGATCGACGCGATGATCTCGCGGCACTCCGCGCGCAGATGTCCCGTGCGCAACTCTTTGTGCTCCTGCGGGAGACGCAGGAGCTTACGCGGCGCTTCGCTGCGAACGTCAGCCCCGCCCTGCAGATGGAGGCATTTTTCCTGCGTGCGCGCGGAAAATAAGAACGCCCCTATCGGCTCGCAGGCTCGCCACTTCCCCCGTAGCGACGGGGGAAGCTAAGATGCCATATCCTTAGCCTCCCCCGTGTGACACGGGGGAGGGGGACGGCTTGCGGTGGTGGGGGCACATATATATAAATATCATCTTAGGAGGAAGTTTTGCAAACGATTGTAGGTGTCCGCTTCAAGTCGGCGGGCAAGATATATTCATTCGGGCAGGGGCAGCTCACGATTGTCGAGGGGGACCACGTCATTGTCGAAACCACGCGCGGCATGGAGTGCGGCAAGGTTGTCATCGCCCCGCGTGAGGTGCCAAATGAATCCGTGCCGCCGAATCTGCGCGTCGTGCATCGCATTGCGGATGCCTCCGATCTCGCGCGGATCGACGAGAACCGCGCCCGCGAAAGAGAGGCGCGTACGGTCTGCGAGGAGAAGATCAGAGAACTCGGGCTCAAGATGAAGCTCGTCGATGTGGAGCTGACCTTTGACCTCTCGAAGATGCTCTTTTACTTCACGGCAGATGGGCGCGTCGACTTCCGCCAGCTCGTGCGTGAACTTGCGGGTGTGTTCCGCACGCGTATCGAGCTGCGTCAGATCGGGGTGCGCGACGAGGCGAAGATGATGGGCGGCATGGGCTGCTGCGGGCGCCCGCTCTGCTGTGCGACCTTTCTCGGAGACTTCGTGCCCGTTTCCATCCGCATGGCAAAGGAGCAGAACCTCTCCCTCAACCCAACGAAGATCTCTGGGATCTGCGGGCGTCTTATGTGCTGTCTGAAGTACGAGAGCGACGGCTATGGGTGCGGCGGCTGTATGTGCGCGAAAAAAGTGGAGTATACGCCGGCGCAGAACGACCGCGTTATCGCCGAGGATGGCGAGGGGCGCATCGTCGCGCTCAGTGAACAGCGCCGTACGGCAACAATTCTCATGGACGACGGCAAGACTGTTGTCGCCGCATGGGAGGACATCGCGCGCGTCGAGGGGGAGGAACGCCCCGTATCTCTGCGTGTGGAGCGGGAGCCGCATATGCGTGCCCCACGTGAAGGACGTGTCCTGAGGGAACCTCGTGAAGGACGCGAACGGCGTGAGCGCCCTGCCGGTGCAAAGCCGCGAAGTGACCGCCGCGAGCGGAGTGAACGCGGGGAACGCAACGCACGTAGTTCGGACCGTCGCCGACCGCAGGGCGGGAAACGTCAGCCGCGCCGTGCACCGCGCCCGCAGCAGGGCGATGAGGCGTATGAATAACATGACAGAACTGCATCCGAACGAACGGATGGATGACCTGTGCATGGGCGGACGCCGGATCATCCAGCGCACGGATGAATTCTGTTTCTCCATGGATGCCGTATTGCTCGCTCATTTCCCCCGCCTCACGGGACGTGAGCGCGTGCTTGACCTCGGTACGGGCGCAGGGGTTATCCCGCTCCTCATCGCGGATCACGTTGCAGAGATCACAGCGGTGGAGCTGAATCCCGTGCAGGCGGAACTTGCCACACGGAATGTGCGGCTCAACAATCTGACAGAGAAGATCACGGTGCGGGAGGGCGATTATCGCGACCCTCCCGCCCTTTTTGCGTGCATGGACTATGACCTCGTTTTCAGTAATCCGCCGTATCGCCCCGTGATGAGCGGCGCAGTCAGCACGGGCGCGCGTGCGGCGGCGCGGCACGAGCTCACGGCGACGCTCGCGGACACCGTGCAAGCGGCGGCGTATGCGCTTCGTCATGGTGGGCGGCTCGCGATGGTGCATCTGCCCGAGCGCCTCGGCGAAATTGTGCTTGCGTTTCACGCGGAGAATTTTGCCATCAAGCGACTGCGCATGGTGCAGCCGCGCGCCGATCGTCCGCCGAATCTCGTGCTGATCGAGGCGGTGAAGGGGGCGGCGCTCACAGGAATGCGCCACGAACCCGCACTCATCGTGCGCGATGCGGAGGGGAACTATACGGACGAGATTCGCCGCATCTACGGGCAGGAAATGTGAGGAGCGCCCCTTTCGCCTCACTGCGTTCGGCACTTCCCCCGTAGCGACGGGGGAAGCTAATATGCCGTAAATTAAAAGCCTGCCCCGCCACAGCGGGGAAGGGGGACCGCGTAAGCGGTGGAAGGGGCGCCTTGAACGGCTGCCCCAAAACTTACGATTGACGTTTGCAGGCGAGCGTAATATAATAGATAAATGAGAAAATTTAATAGTTGGTGAACGCAGTGCACAGCGCTGCAAGGATGAGTTCTTTCCACCGTATAATGAAGGGGAGAAGACAATGCTCAAAGGAATGAAAGCAAAGCGGCAGCTCGCCGCATTCGTGGCGCTTGCCGTCGGCGGTGCGTTCGCGGGTGCGCCTGTGGCGTATGCGGCGGCAACATCGGTCGACACGAATGATGCGCGGATGGCTCCGGCAACAGGAACGTCAACGAGTACCGCATATCAGGGGATTAGCGGCAGTGATTCGAAACTACTGAACAGTGTCACGGATAACACACTCACCATCGGTACGGCGGGCGCGACATACCTTCCCTTCGTGACAGGTGATGTTTCAGCGGGTGGTACGACCTCGACCACGAACGCAGTGACGGGCAATACCCTTATCATCAACAACATCAACCTTATAGGCAATGCCTACGGCGGCATCGGGGCGAATCAGGTCTATACGTCGGGGACGGCGCAGACGAATCCGAATACGCTGACGATGACCGGCGGCACGGTCACGGGCAGCCTCATCGGCGCGCGCTCCATTGCGGGCGGTGCGTCGAGCGGTGAGGTGACGCTCACGGGCGGCGCGGTCGGTGCGGGGACGAATGCCTTTGCCATCGCGGGCGGCATGGGACATACCGATGCCATCAACAACAAGGTCACGCTCACGGGTGGCACGGTCACGGGCGCAGTCTATGGCGGTTACGCGGAGAACAGCGGCGCGAAGACCACGGGCAATACCGTCACCCTCGGCGATGCGAGCGGGGACTACAGCAACGGCACGCTGAGCGGTGCGTCCATCTACGGCGGCAACGACAGCGATTATACGAACAATCGCCTCGTTGTGCAGGCAAAGAACATCACGGCAGACTCTGCGCAGAACTTTGCGACCTACGAGTTCCATCTGAATACGGGCATTGCGGCGGGCAACACCATGCTCACGCTGACCAACGGCAGCAATGCGCTTGGACGAACGGTGAACATTGGCGATATCAAGGTTGACGCGACGGGGTGGAGCGGTGCTGCGCGCACGGCGTACTACGGCGATGTCGGTACAGTCACGCTCATGGCGGACGGCAGTACCACAAACAATGCGTCGAATCTGAGCATTGCGGGGACATCGCGCACAGGCTGGGACGGCGACTACGAATACCAGATTACGCTGAACCCACAGACAAGTGGTCTGACAACACGCAACTACGTCCGCGCTGCGCTCCATCGCTATATGAATGCAAATGCGACCTATAACAGCGCGGCGACAACGAGCAATACCATCTATGGCGGCTACTCCATTTGGGAGAATAAGGTCGTACAGGACAACAACCTGACCATCACGAACGCAGCGGGCACGATGACTGCGTACGGCGGCTATACCTCCACGGGCGCGGATGCCGTGCGGAACAAGCTCACGATGACGGGCGGCACGGCGGCGAACCTTTACGGTGCGTATGCGACGGGAACGGGCAAGGTTGAGGATAACCATGTCAGCGTTTCGCGTGCATCGGGCAATACGGCGGCGACCGCCGTCACGGGAGAGATCATCGGCGCGCACTCAGCGGGAACGGGCGTCGTTCAGAAAAATACCGTCACCGTGGACAACGCGACCGTCGGCGGCAGCGTTACGGGTGCATCGGGCACGACGACGGTCAGCGAGAACAGCGTCACCATCCAAGGTGATGCCGTCACGAACACCGTTCATTCCGTCGTCGGCGGGAACGTGCTCGGGGCGTATATCGTGGGCGACAACACGGTTCAGCGCACGGCAGAGAAGAACAGCGTCACCATCACCGAGGGCGATGTGCAGGGCATCGTCTACGGCGTTTTCGGTGAGCTGTTCGGCGCGGGCAGCTCCTCCACCACGACGGTCACACCGACGGTGCAAAACAATACCGTTACCATCAGCGGCGGTGCGGTGAAGGATGTCCACGGCGTCCACATGGCGGGACAGGGCGGCAATACGGGCATCGGCACGGCGACGAATAACACCGTCACCATCTCTGACACGGCGAAGGTCGGCGGCACGCTCTACGGCGCGACGGCGAACGGCAATGCGAGACTTGATGCGAACAAGGTCAATATCACAGGCGGCACGCTCTCCGGTGATGTCTACGGCGCGTCGGGCGACGGCAAGGGGGCGGTGACGGGGAGCATCGTCAGCATCTCCGAGGGGAAAATCGCCGATAACGTCATCGGCGGACGCAATACCGACACGGCGGTCGATGCGGGTGCGGTCACGGGCAGCAAGGTCACCGTTACGGGCGGCGAGATTCGCGGTCATATCTATGGCGGCGTGACCCATGCCGACCTTCCCTCCTCCAGCTCCACGACGGCGACCGCCTCGGGCGGCAATACCGTCACCATCGCGGGCGGCACAATCGGCGGCAATCGTCCGGACGGTACGGTGCGCGGCAATATCTACGGCGGCTATGCCTATGGAACAAACAAGACCGTTGAGACGGGGAACACGGTCAACCTCGGCGCGGATGACGGCAGCTATACGGCGGATCTCACGAAGGCGACCATCTACGGCGGCGCGTCCTCGGCGACAGGCAACACGCTGAACGTCAAGGCGAACAAGCCCGTCGAGGTGCGCGGCGTCCATAACTTCGAGAACTATAAGTTCTGGATTACGAAGGACACGCAGGTGGGCGACACGATGCTGAAGCTCACCGACCACAATGGCTTTGATAACCTCTATTCGGGCACGCGCCGTGTCAATTTCTCCAACGTCGATGTCGACCTGACGAATATGTCCGCAAAGCAGATAGCGGGCGAGATCACCCTCATCGACGGGTCGCACGCAAACGCGCTCGAGTTTGACAACTACAATCCGCGCGGTACGTCCGCACCAACCGCCTCGAACGGCGACTATGAGTATGCCCTGCGTACGGATACGGACACCTATCAGGGTCAGAAGGTGCTCATGGAGTACAACCGCTATCAGAACGGTGTCATGGCATACGATGCGACGAGCACATCGACGGACTGGTTCGCGGGTCTCTCGCGCGGCGGACATACGACGGAGAACAACCATCTCACCATCAACGCTCCGCTCAGCCGTAGCATCACGGCGTACGGAGCAAAGACGATGGGCGCGTCGGGCGGCTCCGGCGGCACGAAGGGAAATGTCCTCGATATCCAGTCCACGGGCACGAACGATGCCTATGAGGTCACGCGCGCATACGGCGGCTACATCGACCGCAGTACGAACGCGGACACTGTGGCGAACAACGTCCTGCGCATGGCGGGCGGCAGAGCGGGTACGCTCTACGGCGGCTACTCGGCGGGGACGGGCAGCGTTACGAAGAACACCGTGCAGGTCACGGACGGCACGGTTACGGGCGATATCTATGCGGGCTATGCTGCGACCGCAGGAAATGCGACGAGCAATACGCTGATCCTCGGCAAGGACGACGGCACGTACAGCGCGACCATCGCGGGCGAGATTTACGGCAGCAATGCCGCCACGGGAACGGGCAACACCCTCGTCGTACAGGCGGGCAACGTTTCTGTGCAGAAGGTACACAACTTCGACACGTTTAACTTCATCCTCCACAACAACAGTCTCATGGACGGCACGATGCTCAAGATCGAGCAGACGGGCGGTCTTGGCGGTACAGTCAACTTCGGCAATATCAAGGCAGATGTGTCGAAATTCGCCATTGATAAATCGTGGATGGGCTCGCGCTCGGTGAAGCTCATCGAGAGTACGGGCGCGATGAATTTCTCGAACTACGCCGCGACGCCGGTGACGCTCAGCAACCCGAACGACCCCTATGAAGCTCTCATCCAAACGAATACCAAGACGGGGCAGGGGGCGAACGTCCTCTTGACATTCAACCGGCTGTACAGCGGTCATCAGCTCTACGGCGCGACGAACGCGACGCTCACGGCGGAGGAGGTGTTCCGCCAGAGCGCAGATGCAGACCAAGAGCTCTATACGGGAATCTCGGAGCTGGGCAATGACGTGCATGACAACACGCTCCGCATCACGGGACTCGGCGCGAACGGTCTCTCGCACTTTGCGGCGGCAGGCTATACGACGGGCGCAGCGGGTGACTTGACGAACAACGCACTCACACTGAGCAGTGCAAATGCACTCACCATCCGCAATGTCTATGGCGGCTACGCCGCGAATACGGCGTCGGCGGCAAAGGTCATGGGGAACTCCGTCACGCTCACGCACGGGGCGCTTTCGGCGGATAACGTCTACGGCGGCTATACGGCGGGCTCGGACAAGGCGGAGTCGAACAAGGTGCTCGTGACGGGCGGCTCGGTATCGCTCACACCCGTTGTGAGCAGCGCCATCTCGGGTGCGATCTATGGCGGTGCTTCGGTGAGCGGTGATGCGGAAAAGAACGAGATCGACCTCCACGCGGTCAGCGTCACGGGCGATGTCGTCGGCGGGCAGGGCACTGATGCAAAGGACAACACGGTCACACTGCGCGGAACGCAGATCTCGGGCACGGTCTACGGTGGCAGACTCGCGGATGGCAGGACCTCGGCGGTGGTCGGCAACGGCAACACGCTGAACATCTATGATATGGGCACGAAGGTCGGCTACTTCGAGCCGGTCGAAAAGCTCAATTTCTACCTCTCAGAGAAAGCCGATCCCACGCGCTCCATGTTGACCACGACACAGGCGAAGAACAAGGACCTGCGCGGCACGACCATTACGGTGGAACTGAGCGGCGACCATACACCCATCCATAACGGCGATGTCGTGAAGCTCGTCACGCTGCCGAATGGGAACAATCTCGATATCGACAGCGCGTACGCAAACCAGACATATAAGACGACGCAGGGAGTCACGCTGAACTACAACTACGGACTCGAGACGCGCAACACAGCGAGCAACTCTACGGTCAACCGCAACGAGCTGATCGCTCGCATCAAGGGCGTTACGGTGAACGACCAATCGAAATCGCTCGTCGAGACGCAGTCGGCGGCGATCGCCTTCCTCACAAGCGGCTCCGACCTCCTCACCGACGTCGGTATCCCCGCAGCCGAGACAGCGGCAACGCAGATTGCGGACATTGTGGATGCACCGCTTGCGAGCGGCGAGAAGAACTCCGGTGCCACGGCGGCACCGCTCTCGAACCTCGGCAGCTATCAGCTGTTCGCGGCGCAGAGCTTCGGCAATATGCGTCTCAAGACCGGTTCCTATGTCGATATGAAGGGCTGGAACCTCAATGTCGGTTTTGCGCGTCGCAACGAGATGCTTAGCAGCTCACTCACCTTCGGTCCCTTTATCGAGTATGGGCGCGGCTCCTATGACTCCTATCTGGACGACGGCACGCACGGCGATGGCAAGACAAGCTACATCGGCTTCGGCGTTATGGCAAAGTCGGTCAGCGACAGCGGTACGTACTTTGAGGGCAGCCTGCGCGTCGGTAGAGCGAAGAGCGACTACAGCGGCACAGTCGGCACACGCACAACGAGCTACGATGGCTCAAGCACGTATTTTGCGGGACATCTCGGCATCGGGCACAAGACGGAGTTCGACAGCGGCAACAAGTTCGAGACCTATGCGAAGTACTTCTATGCGCATCAGGCGGGGACAAGTGCGAAGCTATCGAGCGGCGAAACGTATGACTTCGGTGCATCCAGCTCGAGCCGTATTCGCTTCGGTACGCGTTACACCATGAAGAACGACATGGACGGTGAATTTTACGCAGGACTTGCGTGGGAGTACGAATTCGACGGCAAGGGCACGGCATCCTATCAGGGCTTTGACCTGCCGAGTACGAGCCTCAAGGGAGGTACGACACTCTTCGAACTCGGCTACCGTTTCGCTCCCGTGGACAGCACCGTCAGCTACGGGCTGAACCTCACGGGCTTCAAGGGCAAGCGCAAGGGCTTCACGGGCGGATTCAACATCGCGTGGGCATTCTGAACTAGGCATAAGAATAGGGCGGCGGTACGAAACAGTGATTTCGTACCGCCGCCCTTCTCTGTTTCAGAGTGGGGCAATCACGAGCTTTTTCCCAAGCGGGGCGAGGAGCTTTGAGACCGTCGCGATGCTCGGGCTTGTCGTGCCGCGCTCCACGCGGGCGATGACGGGCTGCGCTATGCCGCTCATTTCCCCAAGCTGTTTCTGCGTGATGCCGCGCTCCTCACGCGCGCGGATGAGTTCGCCGATGAGCGCGACCCGCAGATCACTTGCGGCGATTTCCTCTGCTGTCAAGAACGAATCAATATAGGCGAGGGCGTTATCAGCCGTCTTGTTCATACTCATACGTAACTCTCCTTTCAATGAGGTCGGCAAGATTTTGCTTTGCTCGTGCAATTTCGCGGGCAGGTGTTTTCTGTGTTTTTTTCATGAAGTGATGGAGCAGGACAAAACCACCTTGATGCCATGCAGCGAAGAGGATGCGATCACGAATCGGACGCAGTTCCCAAATCTCACCGTCAAGATGTTTGATGTAGGGTTCTCCCACTTGTGTCCCGTATTCGCCCAGTGCTTTGATGTGGTCACGAATCTTGTTTAGCTTGATACGGCTGTCCTTGTCCGTTTTCGCAGCAAGCTCCGCAATATACGCTGCAATCGGTCTGGTTCCATGCCGATCACGGTAAAAATAAATCGGGTGCATCTCATTCTTCCTATGGGTTATGCACGCTTTCCCTCTGCCTTTGCCATAAATTTATCCACAGCAACAGCAAAGCGGGTGTGCATGCCCGCACCGATCTCCTCACGCTCGTCGTACGCTGTGACCTTGAGCGTGATCGCGCGTCCGTCCACTGCTGTCACCTCGGCGACGGCGCGTACTGTCAGCCCCGTCGGCGTCGCCGCGCGATGCGTGATGTTTAGTGATGTGCCGACCGTCGTCCACCCCTCGGGGCACTCTCCCTGGCACAGCTCTGCCGCCGCACGCTCCATTAGTGCCGCCATCGCGGGGGTCGCATACACCGCGAGTGAGCCGCTGCCGACCGTCACCGCCGTATTCACATCCGTTACTGTGTCGATTGCCTCGTGCGTCATACCGACGGCAATCTTGCTTGTGTAGTCCATGAAATTACTCCTTTGACTATATGATGCTGGCTACGTATATTATAAGCGCAATGGGTATGACTGTCCAGAAGAATACGAATCATAGTACTTTTGCTGTAGAACTGTTGCAGTGCACACAAATACATCATAAATTTTATCCAAAGAAAGAATCCGTATTTCTCTTATTCGGCTTTTTTAAAAATCTTCACAAAAACAAACGAAAAAATTAGAAATATCGTTGACAACGACAATAACTCTCATGTATCATGAATGAACATATAATGAATCTCAATCTATCATGAGATATGCAAGAGTATTCCTGTGATGGAATCAGAATTCCTTGTGTAGGATTAGAGGAGGAGCACATGTTCAATGGATTGAAGGCACGGCGGCGGTTGGCCGTCTATGTTGCATTGGGACTGTCTGCGGGCAGCTACACTTGTTTAGATGCGTCATCGGCGTATGCGGCGGAGACACATAACTACACAGAGACGGCAACTTCGATCAGTGGTCTTGAGGGGACGGACAAGACGCACTCGATGAGTGATAACAATATCACGATTGGGACGCCGGGCACGCCCAATGTTCCGTTCAGTACGTATGGCAGGATTTCCGGCGGTGGCAAGAAGAATGCGACAGAGGATGTCAGCAACAACACGCTGACGATTCACGGACTGCAGGTTAGCAATGGCGGTGGCTTTAGCATCATTTACGGCGGCATCAGCGGCACGGGTGCAGTCACAAATAATAAAGTATTCTTCAATAACGGGCTGTCGAAGGATCCTATCTATGGCGGCTTTAATGGCGCGTCCGCGACAAAGGCTGTCACGGGCAACGTGGCCACAGTCGCGGGCGGCACCGTGGAGGGTGATGCCTTTGGCGGCTATACGACGGGCAAGGGCGCTGTTACGGGCAACTCCGTCACGATCAAGGGCGGCACTCTCGGGGATGAGGCTGCGGGCGGCGTCATTAACAACTCGGCGAGCAGCGCAAATGCCTCCGACAATACGCTGACGATTTCGGGCGGCGCGTTTACGAAAAGTGGAGGCACGAATGTCTTTGGTGCGTATTCCGATGGGTCAGGCAAGACGACGGGCAATACGGTCAACCTCGGTGATGGTACAAATCCTATGGCAACGGGGACAGACCTCACGCGCGTAAGAATCTACGGCGGCAACAAGACAAATGATGTCACAGGCAATAAACTCAATGTCAATGCCTCCGGTATCGAGGTCAGGACGGCGCGGAACTTCGAGAAGTACAACTTTAACCTCACGACAGGTGTCACCGCCGGTTCGACCATGCTCAAGATGACGGACAGCGGCGGCTTCGGCTCGACACCCGATGTACAGTGGAGCAATATCACGCTGAATGCCGAGGGCTGGAATGGCGATACGACGAAGTATGGCCGCCTTGGCACAATGGAACTGCTTCGTGTGACCAGCGGCGCTGATCTGAAAATCTTTAACAGCACAGTGCTCGACCGCAAGGCGACGAGTGGTGACTTCGAGTATCATATGTATACGGATGTGGCAACGCCTCCGTTCTTCGGATACAATATGGTGAACTACGTCCGTGCCGACATCGACCGCTTCCAAAACGCCGACGCAACTGCCGACAGCGTCACAGGCACGGCGGTCTACGGCGGCTATTCGAGTCTCGGCAATACGACGACGAACAACAAGCTCAAGATCACGAATACGAACAACACGAATCTGAGTGTCTACGGCGGCTACACGGCGGGCGCGGGCGATTCGACGAACAACCATGTCACGATTACGGCGACGGGCAAGGTAAAGGCGGCGTACGGCGGCTATGCGACGGCGGCAGACAGCAAGGCAGAGGGCAATACCGTCACCGTCGAGACGGGCGGCTGGGTGGACAACAACTCGTACGCCGGTTGGGCAAAGGGCGCTGTGAACCGCAATATCTTCACGGTCAAGGGACATGCCGACTGGTCGGCCTACGGCGGCAAGCTGGACGGCAGCGGCACGGCTGAGGGCAACGAGGTCCGCGTCGAGGGCGGCATGGTGAAGGGCTATGCCATTGGTGCGACCGGAGGAGCCAATTCAACTGTGACCGGAAACAAGGTCACGGTTACGGGTGGTACGGTCAAGAAAAACATCTCCGGTGGACAGTCCTCGGGGGCAAACGGAAAGGCGACAGGGAATATTGTCGCCATCACGAACGGAAGTACCGTCGAGGGCATCGTCAACGGCGGACATATGACGGGCGACGGAACTGCCTCGGACAATGAGATCACGATCTCGGGCAGTACGATCAAGCAGTCTGTCAACGGTGGCTACAGCAGTGCAAGCGGCACGGTGACCGGGAACAAGGTTACGGTATCGGACAGCAGTACCCTTGAGGGAGGAGTGTACGGCGGCTATGCGGATACCGCCGGCACGGTGACGGGGAATATCGTCAATATCTCGGACGGTACGTTCCAAAAGCGCGTGTACGGCGGCTATTCAGATAAGTCCGGCACGGTGACGGGCAACAAGGTCACGATTACGGGCGGCACGTTCCAAGACCTCGTCTATGGCAGTGCGGGCGGCGATACCTCCGGTACAGGAACGTTTACGGTGAACAACAATACTGTTACGATTGCGGGTGGTACGTTCAAAAGAATATTTACGGCGCATATTCGTGGAAGCCGGACGGTACGACGGAGAACAACACAGTCAATCTCGGCGACGACACGCATACGGATCTCTCGGGCACGACGCTCTCGGCGAGCAACATCTACGGCGGCAACATGGCGGCAACGGGCAATACGCTCAGCATCGACGCCAAGAATGTTGCGGCAAAGTCCGTCAACAAATTCGAGAACTACAAGTTCAAGCTGAACAGCGCGACTGCGTTCGGTGATACGATGCTGACCGTCACGGATGCGGGTGACTTCACGGGCGCGGGCGTTGCCTTCGGCAAGCTCACTGTCGATCGGATGTCTCTTTCGGATGTCTCGAGTCTGCATGGCATTCAGCGCATTACCCTCCTGAAGCGCAGCAATGCCGCCGATACGCTGAAGCTCCGGGACTATGAGGCAACGGAGAATGGCACGGCGACCGAGACGCATGAGTTTGGTCTCATGACGGATACGGATACAGACGAAGCAAATGCCGTATTGTTCGAGGTTAGCCGGTTCAAGGGCAGCGAGATCGCGTATGACGGCACGACAGAGACGTATGCGGGTGCATACGGCAAGGAGCTCTATGGCGGACTTTCGCGCTATGGTCATACGACGACGGGCAACACGCTGACGGTCACGGGACTTCGCGGCACGGACGATCCGCAGTACGCCTTCGGCGGCATTAATAAGGGTGCGACGGGCGATGTCAAAAACAATACGCTGAACATCGACCTTGCGAATGCCGGCGATACGATCGATGAGGTGTATGCGGGCGAGGCGGAGAATGCAAACAATGCGGGCGAGGTCTCGGGCAACATCGCCAATATGAAGAAGGGGACGGTCAACAAGCTCTATGGCGGTCACACCTTTGGCACGGGTGCGGTCAAGGACAACACCGTCAATTTCTCGGGCGGCACAGCGACGGACTATGTCGCGGGCGCTTATGTGGACAATACCGCGAACGCCGCCGATATTACGGGCAACAAGGTCGTCTTTACCGGCGGAACCGCCGTCGCTGTTGAGGGCGGCGCGGGCAAAGGTGCGGGCGCACTCAAGAACAATACGGTCACATTCAGCGGCGCAGGCAGTACGGCGGACACGCTGCGCGGCGCAAATTCCGAGGGGCAAGGGCTTGTCGAGGAGAACAGTGTCGCGATCTCGGGCGGCACGGTGGCGCATGCCTACGGTGCGGTCACGGACGGAACGGGCGAGGCAAAGAAGAATTTCGTCACCATTACGGACGGCACGGTAAACACTGAGATTGCGGGCGGTGTCGGCTACAAGGCGACATCGAACAGTGTCACGATCTCGGGCGGCACCGTCGGCGGGGATATCTACGGCGGCAGGTCGGCAGGTCCCGGCAGCAGCGCCTCGGGCAACACCGTGAACCTCGGTGCAGAGGACGGCACCTACACGGCGGACCTCACACATGCGGCACTCCACGGCGACAATGATGCCGGTACGGGGGCGACGCTCAATGTCCGTGCGAAGAACATTACGACAAAGTCTGCCGACAAATTTGCGAACTACAAGTTCCGTCTGAATGACGATATCGCGCAGAACGGTGGCTCGATGCTGATGTTGACCGAGAATAATGGATTCAACGGCGGCAATCAGTTCGATTGGACGAAGCTCGATGTCGATACGACGGGGCTCTCGGGCAGTACGGTCATCGGCAACGCGACACTCCTCACGGGGACGACAAACGGGCTGAAGTTCTCGAATTATGCGGGACGTAATAAGACAACCGCTGCGACAAACGGTGACTACGAGACGGCACTGCGCACGGACACGAACACGGATACGGCGACAAAGGTCATCCTCGACTACAACCGCTTCCAAAACAATACCAATGCGACGTATGACGGATCGACCCCGGCGACAACGCTGCCGGACGGCACGACCGAAATCTACGGCGGTATTTCCTATGCGGGCAATACCACCACGAACAACCATCTGACAGTGACGGGCGTGCAGGGGAATCTGACCTCGGCTTACGGTGGTAAGACGGCAGGTGCAAGGGGCGATGCCACAGGGAACAGTGTGACGGTCGAGCAGACGGGCACAGGGGCAATCTCCAACGTTATCGGCGGGTCCACTTCCTCGCAGGAGGCAACGGCAAAGGCAGAGGACAATACCGTCACGATCAAGGACGGTACATTTGGCGCAGTCTATGGCGGATATGTCACGCATGCCGCAAATGCGACGGACAATCATGTCCGGATCGAGGGCGGCACGGTGCAGAATGCCGTTGTCGGCGGCGGCGGTACAAGTACGGCGACGGGCAGTATGTCGGACAACAGTGTCACCATCACGGGCGGCACGGTCACGGGCTATGTGATCGGCGGTGATGCGCGCGTACTGACAAGCACGTCCAACAAGAATGTCATCAACCTTGGCGACAATGCGGGGACTTTTGCGGCGAACCTTTCGGGTGCGCAGCTCTGGGGGACAAGCTATAATGGTAACGTCCTCGCGAATGATGACGCAAAGCTTGCGGACAATACGCTGAACATCAAGGCGAAGAACAGCGCAGAGGTCGCAAAGGTGCGCAATGTGCAGAAGTTCAATTTCCTCCTGCACGATGATACGACAAAGACCGCGCCGCTGCTGACCATCGCGGATGCGGACGGATTCGGCAAGGTTTCCGCCGATAACTCCGATGTCAAGGTGGCATGGGCAAACGTCACGGCTGACCCGTCACGGATCACAACGGCGGTAGATGCGGCGACGGTGCAGGGGAAGAATACCTATACCCTGATGCGCGGCGCGAACAACGCACTGAAGTTCAGCGACTACGCCGCACGCTACGATACGCACGGCGGTGTCTATGAGACGGGACTGCGCACGGACACGGGCACGAATACGGCGACCGAGGTGCTCTACGAGGTCAACCGCTTCAAGGACGGTCGCGTCACCTATACAGCGGCATCGGCAGGCGATGCGTTCGGCGGTTACTCCGCATTCGGCAACAAGACTGAGGGCAACAAGCTGACGATCGAGGGCGTGACAGGGGCGCTTGCCGCAGCGTATGGTGCGCAGACCGCAGGAACTGCAGGCGACTCCGTGGGGAACGCGGTGACACTCGTGGGAACGGGCACAGGCGCGGTCACGAATGTCTACGGCGGCGCGATTACGAACGCGGCAAACACCGGCGATGTGACGGGCAATACGGTGACGCTCACGGGCGGCACGGTGACGGATGCGGTCTACGGCGGCTATACGAACGGCTCGGGCAGGACAACGGGCAATCATGTGAACCTCGGCGACGGCTCTGCGGCGACGCTCGCGGCGGGCACGAACCTCGACAACGCCGCGCTTTACGGCGGCAATCAGTCCGACGTGACGGGCAACACGCTGAACGTCATGGTGAAGGATGCAAAGGTACAGAAGGCGCAGAACTTCGAGAACTACACATTCCATCTGACGGATCACATTGCGGCGGACAAGCCGTCGAGCGGCAGGATTGACGACAGCTTTACGCGAAGCACGGGCACGATGCTGACACTCTCGAACGGGTTTGACGGGCAGGAGGCCGACTGGTCGAAGGTCACGATCGACACCTCGCGCCTCTCCGCCGACAAGACGCTCGGCGCGATCACCCTCATGAAGAGCGATACGGCAAACGGGCTGACGTTCCGGAACTATGCCGCGATTGCGCGTGAGGCGGGCGTGACGAGCGGCGACTACGAGGTCGTCCAGCGCACGGATACTACCGACACGGGGACAACCGTGCGTGCGACAACCGTCCTCATCGATGTGAACCGCTACAAGAACGGCAATGTCACCTATGACGGCACGAGCGGCACGAAGACCTATGCCGGTGTTTCCTATGGCGGGAATACGGCGGAGAGCAACACGATGACGCTTACGGGCATCGCTGCGGGCGATACCGTCCGGTATCTCTCGGGCGGGCGCTCGGAGGGGACTGCGGGCGGCGCGGTCAACAACACGGTGAACCTCGTCGGCACGGGCGCGGGGACGCTCGGGGAGGTCTACGGCGGTCATGTTGGCAATGCGGCAAATGCGGCGGGTGCGACGGGCAACACGGTCAACATCACAGGCGGTTCGGCGCAGACGATCTACGGCGGCTATACAAACGGGTCGGGCAAGACCACGGGCAACACGGTGAACCTCGGCGACGGCACAGGGGTTACAGCGGGCGCAGATTTCTCGAACACCTCCATTTACGGCGGCAGCAAGGCGGATGATGTCACAGGCAACACGCTGAACGTTAAGGGCAAGGATATGACCGTGGGGGCGGTGGGCAATTTCGATGTCTACAAGTTCCACATGAACGACGCGATCCGATCCGGCGACACGATGCTGAACCTCAGGCAGACGGGCGGCTTTACTGCCACGACAGACTTCGCGCGCATCGCCGTGGATGAGAATACGCTTCATGCGTGGGGCGCGAACAAGCAGGGCGCGAACCGCATTACGCTGCTCAGCGCTGCGGACATGCATTTTACGGGGGATACGCCCGCGCGTCTCCTCCGTGTGCAGGACGGTGTGGAGTACGGTATTCATACCGATACGGGTACAAACACGGCGGACAAGGTCATGCTGGACGCAAACCGCTTCAAGGATGGTGCCGTCGAATACACGGCGGCATCGGCGGGTGAGGCGCTCGGCGGTTACTCCGCCCTCGGCAACACGACGGAAAACAATACACTCACCGTTACGGGGGTTGCCTCAGGTGCATCTGTCAGTGCATACGGCGGTAAAACCGTCGGCGCGGTCGGCGGCGCGAAGGACAACAAGGTCGTTGTGAACGGCGCGGGCGAAGGAACGCTCTCGAACGTCTACGGCGGTGCAGTCACGAATGCAGGCAGTGGCGGCGATGTCACAGGTAATACGGTGACGCTCACGGGCGGCACGGTGACGGGCGATGTCTACGGCGGCTACACGGCGGGCACAGGTGCGACCACAGGCAATACCGTGAATCTCGCGGGCGGCAGTGTCGGCGGCACGGTCGCGGGCGGCAACAAGGGGGCGGCAGGAAATGCGCTGCATGTTACGGGACCGGTCACGGCGGGGCAGCTTGCAAACTTTGAGACGGTCAGCCTGGCGGCAAACCGGGATATGGTCGGTAGGACGCTTCTCACCGTCAATGGCGGTGCGGCGACCACGGGGCTTGACTGGCAAAAGCTGACGGCGGATGTCACGATGGACAGCATCGGCGTGAAGAGCTATGAGGCGACGCGTGTCACGCTGATGGCAAACGACAAGGGCATCGACTTCGGTACGGGCTATCACGGGGCAAAGGAACTGTCTGCCCCGGACGGGTACGAGATCGGCATTGATACCGATACCCATGCGGGCAACGGCAAGGCAGTCTATGCGGACGGCTATCGCTTCAAAGGAAACATGGCGGCGACCTACGGAGCGTCGGACAACGCACATGAATTTGTGTGGGGCGGACGCTCGGAGCTCGGCAAGACGGCAGAGGACAATGTCCTCACCGTCACGGGCGGCACGATCACGGATACGGCGTACGGCGGCACGTCGCGCAGGGGCAAGGCACAGAATAACAAACTCGTCATGCGCGGCGGTGAGGCACAGACACTGAAGGGCGGCTTTGGCGAATCGGCATCGGGCAATACGGTCGATGTCTTCGGCGGCACGGTGCGCGGCGATGTCTACGGCGGTCACGCGACGGCGGGCGATGCAACGGGCAATACGGTGAACCTCCTCGCACCCGTTACCGTGGGCGGAACGATCCATGGCGGTACGGCGAGTGGGGCAAGCACGAACAACACACTTGCCGTGCATTCGTTCGGCGCGAAGGCGAAGGATTTTGACAATGTGCAGAATCTGCATTTCTATATGCCGGCGGGTACAACCTCTGCAGAGACGCGGACGATGCTGACGCTCACGAATGCACCTGTGGTCAAGGATATCAGCACGCTGAACCTCGGTGTGGCGGCGGTTGCGGCGGATGCGCGTGCGCTCCGTCCCGGCGATGCGGTGAGTCTGCTCAAGACGAACGGCACGCTGACGACGGCTGCACAGCTGCGGAATACGGGAAATGCACGGACGATGTCAGCATCGCACGGCGGGATTCTCGACTATACGCTCGGCCTTGCAAAGCGCGGAGAAAACGAACTCATCGCGACGGTCGAGAGGGTCGATGTGAACAGCCGCAGCAAGTCGCCGGTCGAGACACGTGTGGCAGCGACAGCAGCGATCAATGCGGGTGCCGATCTCCTGACCAATATGGGGATGGCGGCTGCGGCGGATGCTGCGGGCACGATCTCTGCGCAGACACTGCCGACGGCCTCTGAACAGTCGGTGGTGAATGAGGACAGATCGTTTGAGGTCGACGAGGAGTCCTCCGTCGCAGATCCCGCAGACGAGGTCGGGACGGACACAGGCAAATATCAGCTGTGGGCGGCGCAGGGCGGCTCCAATATGCGGATCAACTCCGGCTCCTATGTGGACGCGAAGGGATGGAACCTCAAATGTCGGATTCGCAAGAGAAAACAAGGTGAACGATGCGACGCTGATGTACGGTCCCTTTGTCGAGTACGGGCGCAGCTCGTATGATTCCTATCTGGACGACGGCACGCACGGTAGCGGCAAAGTGAGTTACATCGGCGGCGGCGTGATGGCAAAACTGACGCAGGAGAGCGGCAGCTATATCGAGGGTAGTCTGTGCGCGGGTCGTCTCTCGCGCGACTATACGGGCAGTGGTGATGCCGCAGATCTGAGCTATGATGATTCGGGTACGTATGTTGCGGGGCATATCGGGCTTGGAAAGGAGTGGAAACTCGCGGGCGGAGATAAGATTGAAGGCTATGCCAAGTATTTCTACTCCCATCAGAACGGAAATGCGACGACGCTGCGCTCGGGTGCGGAGCTCGACTTCGGCGGCGTGGATTCGCACCGCCTCCGCGTCGGTGCGCGCTATACGCACGCAGACAGCGCGCGCAGCGAGGTCTATGCGGGACTTGCGTATGAATACGAATTTGACGGCGGGGCAACGGCGACCTATCAGGGCTACGCGACCCCGAGTCCGTCCATCGGAGGCGGCACGGGCATTCTGGAGCTCGGCTATCGCTTCGCACCGAAATCCGGCAGCGTCAGCTACGGTGTGAACCTCATGGGCATGCAGGGCAAGCGCGACGGCATTGCGGGCGGCGTTCAGGTCAACTGGGCGTTCTGAGA
>ERZ773083.758-NODE-758-length-24484-cov-7.259569_pt1 | contig 24484 bp, 26 predicted proteins | sample MGYA00511465_ERZ773083 | MGnify/ENA primary metagenome ERZ773083 (study PRJEB29015, sample SAMEA2738001) | human oral metagenome | biome: human oral; feature: human-associated habitat; material: dental | place: China | collected 2060 ... | reverse complement strand
ATGTCTTTTCCAGCTTCGGCATATCCATCACCGATGCCATCAACATCTTTCTGCACGCATCCATCATGGAGGGCGGCTTTCCCTTCCAGCCGAAGCAGCCACGATACAATAAAGAGACGCTCCTCGCTATCCAGGAAGCGCGCGCCATTATGGACGGGAAGATGGAAGCGAAACGCTATCCCTCGCTGTCTGCACTCTTAAAAGATGTGGAGGACAACGATGCTTGAACTCGTAACCACCACGCAGTTTCGCAAAGACTTGAAGCGCCTGCGAAAGCGTGGAGCAGATATGCAGAAGCTGGATGCTGTCCTGAAAACGCTCTGCGCTGAACAGCCGTTAGCCGATAGGCATCGCGATCATGCACTCGTCGGCGATTACATTGGATTTCGTGAATGCCACGTCGCTCCCGACTGGCTGCTCGTCTACGCCATCGACAAAGGCAAACTTATCTTGACCGCTTCTCGCACAGGTTCACACTCCGACCTCTTCTAGCCGATTCTTTTCGAGTCGGCTTTTATCTTTCTCTGCTCCTCTGATGAATCTTTTCGTGGCACGACACGCAGAGCGACATGAGATTTTTCTCGTCATGCGTACCGCCATCGCCGAGCGGCTTGATGTGATGCACGAGCGTCGCCGCGACGAAGCGTCCGTTCGCTCTGCACATCTGACACAAAGGCTCTCGTGCCAGATGTCGGTCACGAATCTTTCGCCACGCGCTGCCGTACCGCTCGTGTTGTCTGTAGCCGCGAGCGAAGCGTTCGTAGTGCCTCTGCATCGGCCTTTCGTGCTCATTGCAGTAGCCGCTCTTCCTGTCCGTAAGATTGGGACAACCTGTCATGCGGCACGGACGTTTCGGTTTCCTCGGCATCGCTTCACCTCCATCAAAAAAGCCACCGACGGGATTTCTCCCTCGATGGCTTCTTCCTATTCTTGCTGATTCTATCATATCAAAATCAACCTAGTGAACGCAATACGAACCTTTGTGAACTCATGTGCAGTCTAGTGCATTTTTATGTCCTTTTTCAAAATTTTTTCTACATCTTCCAGCGCCTTGCCGTGAATCTTATGCACCCATCGCACGCTGACATTCAGCTCGACGGCGATTTCCTCCCACGATTTGAAGCTGTGGTAGCGTCGCTCAAGAACGGCGCTGGCTTTCGCGTCTTCGACCTGCCAGATCGTATTCATAATCTCAAGTTTCAAAGTCACCAGACGGTCGATGTCTGCATTGATTTCCGCTTCTGTGTCCGCAAGCCGCACAATGATGCTTTCCATCTTCTGATTGTTCGGACTCGGACTCTTCGGCATATTGCTGATGACTGCACTGACGTTCGTTGCCATATCATGCAGCTGCGCCACATAGGCGAGCTTGTCATTGATGCGCTGGTCGATGTTCCTCGCCTGCGCCAAATACTCTTTTGCCGTCATTCAGACTCCTCCTCCAGCTTTTCGAGCAAAAGCTCGCCGTCCAATGTCGTCAACTGGCTGAACCACTCTGAGCGGAAGAACCGCTTAGTCTCCCTGTAGGTCTTCTCCGCTTCCGCATCTCTTGCGTTTTTCTGCAGGCGGAGCTTCGCTTCTCGGAAGTCACGCACCGCCTGCTCAATAATGGCATTCGCCAGATTCTCATACGCTTTTCTTTTATCCAATTCTTTCATCCAGTTCATCTGGAATCTCCTCCTTTTTGTAAATCGTTCCTTTGCAGTTTTTATCTCTGTGCAGAGCATCTTCTATGACCGCCTGCACTTCAGCCACCGAACGCACCACCGAGGCGATGCCTCCCGCCGCGAGGATTTTTCGAAGCGTCGCTTCCTGCAGCTTCGTCGCTCTGCCACGCTCGGTCTTGACCTCGAAGGCGAAAAACCGTCCGCCGATGCAGGCAATGATGTCGGGAATGCCTGCCGTCCCGTACATGCCGCCATGTTCCTTCCAGCAGAAGCATCCCGGCACACGCTTGAGGTGCTTCAAAATAGCTTTTACGATATATGACTCTTTCATCTGTCAAACAGACCTCCCTGTTTTCAAGGCTTCTGACACATTTGACAGCAAAAATCCTATTGTATTGTAAATTTTTATAAAATATGATGTGTATAATAAATATGTGTATATGTAAAGAGATAGGATTTACATGTCAAACGTGTCAGATTGTGGCAATATTTCCGGCGGGAAATCCGCGTTTCATTCAAGGCATTCACCGAGCTTGATGCCTATGAGAGTCCGCCTTTTCCCGAGGGCGTCCACCCCCCGCGTTATGCCGGAAAACGTCGCGGTGATCTGCTGCACGAAATTCTTCTGCGAATACGGCCGCAAGCCGCACTCTTCGCAGTAGCCTTTATACGCATGGAACAATTCCGTCGAACCAACGGAATGTTCTGCAGAAAGTTCGCAGCAGTCCTTTACAAAGGACAGCACGGAGTCGGACTCTTCCCTGTATTGCTGCAGCTCATCGGCATTGACCTGCGTTTCCGAAAAGATGTAGCGATTCCCCATCAGGCGGCGAAGCCCTTCCAAGGCAAAGAGGAAGATGCCGTCCGCTTCCATGCGGAATTTCTCCAAAAGTTCCGGATCGCGCTTTTCCTTCGGCACGGTGTATTTGAAGCGCAGGATGACAAGCCTGCGGTAAAATCCCTCGGAGCGGTCGCCGTAGTTCTTCGGGATGCTGTTGCATGAGAACAGGAGCCTTGCGCTTGACTGGAAGCTGAACGGATTTTTGTTCTTTTTCTCCACAGTCAGATAGTCCTCTCCCACGAGCGCCTTGAAGATACCGTTGTCGTCGATATTCTTCGTCGGCAGATCGGCAAAGATGTTGGCGAGCTTACCGAAAAGTTCCGCCGTCTTGAACCGCTCGTTCAGAGCCTGCCACGACACATTTGACACATTCTTTTTGCCCAACAGGACATCGTTCAGCACCCGCAGGAGGACGGATTTTCCCGCTCCGGCTACGCCGACAATCACAAAGCACTTCTGCGCAGAGTTCACAGGGATAAGGAAATACCCCAGCATCTCCTGCAAGAGAGCCACCTGCTCCATATCGCCGCCCATCGAGTCGGCGAGGAACTTCTTGAACAGCGGACAGTCCGCCTTGCTGTCAAGGGTCACATTAAGCTGCACCGTTGAGTAATAATTCGGTGTATGTCTGGTCAGCGTGTTCTCCAAGACATTGTAGAGGCCGTTTTTGACATTGATGATATAGGGATTGGCATTAAGCTCCCGGATGTCTTTTTGCACCATCAGCCGCCATTGTTTCTCGGCATCGATGATTTGGTGCATCTTCGTCTCCCGCACCAGCATCTGCTCCTGCACGAGCCTTTGCGCTTCCATCTCGCTCATTTCGGAATACACGCCGCCGCGATAGACGAAGTGCTGCTCGGCGGCATAGAAAATCTGCTGCTTTTCCGCCATGTCCTTGGCAAGCACTCCTGGCAAGAAACGCAGGCCATTCTCCATCGGCTCGTACCAATCGGGGATAAGCACTCCCGCCTTGGCGCGCTTGGCTTCCTTGCTGGCCTTGTAGGCGCGGCTGATATCCTTGTAAACGGCGTTCAGCGGTTTCAGATAAGTTGCCCTAAACTTGAAATGGTCGCGGATTTCGCCGTTGATGAACACATCCGCCATGACCACATCCTGATTGTAGAGATAGTCGGTCACAAAGGCTTTCGCCGTCTGCAAATCTTTGATGGCATCGCCTTCCACGGGAAGGTCATGCAGAATATCCATCAAGGCATCGGAGGACAGCGGCTGATAGCACAAAGCCGCAGGAGATTTCACACCGCAGACGCCCTCGGCGAATCTCGGGCATTTGTAGCCCTTCTCGCATATCGTCTTGCACATGATGGGCTTTGTGCCGCTCTCCAAGAAGTGATTGATTTTCTTCTGCGTGTTCGCCTCGTTGTAACCAGGGTACGGCGCGGAAAGTTCATGGATAAGCTCCCTGCCGCCGTCAAAGGAGGCAAGGTTCGTAATCATCGCATACCAGTCATGCTCGGAAAGGCTCGCCGCATCATCACGGCAATGCTGCAAGAAATCGCAGGAGCGCATCACGATGTCCAGCCCTTTGACCATGCCGCCCTTCTTCTCGATGGGCTGCTCGTCAACAGCAGGCAAGATATCGGCCATCTGGTCTTGGGTGTATTTTCTCTCGGGGTGAAAGGATATGCACTCCACCATGACCGGCTCCTTCTTGCAATGCTTGAAGCCGGGCAGGCGCATGACGCGGGATTCGTTGACGCACATGGGATCGCCATGAAACTGCTTGACCAGTTGCTTCTGTATGGTGCGGAAACGCTCCACCTTCGCCGTGCTGTCCATGAAATAATAGACATGGAGCGACTTCTGCGTCTTGATAATCATGGACGGCGGCAGCGGAAAGGCATCGACCTTCTGTTGCTGCTCCTCGAAAGAACCGTCATCCATCTCGAAGAACTGTGCGTTGATGCGAGTGATAGCCTCATCGTCCTGCCCACCGTAGTTCACCACGAAGAAGATGCCGCGCCCCATTTCGTTATGCTTTTTAAGTGCTTCCTCGATGCCCATGTACTTGCCGCACTCGCATTCGAGTTTTGCCCCGTGGAACACGCCGTCTTTCCTGTCCTCAAAAACACGGAAGCAGACCGTCTCCGTTGGATTGAACAGGCTTGACAGTACATCGGTTGCCGTGACTTCCATATCAGTTCACCTCCAACAGGCAAGGATGGCCTAGTGTCGGCGCAGGCGCAGGATGCGCCGCATTTGCGCCAACCATTTCGATGTGTTTCACGGGAATGCCCAGCCGCCTTGCTTCCTTCATTTCGCGCTCCATGCCGAAAGAAATCTTGCCACGGTCGGTAAAGACCCATATCTCGCTGCAGAGGGCAAGGAGGGCAAGCCCGAACTTGATGCCAAGTTCCCGCTCACGGGGAATCGCATCGTTCAATATCTGCGGATAGAGGAGATGGCTGGCAATCGGCATGAAACCACGGTCAATGACATAGCGGCAGCACCGGATTGCCCGTTCCACATTCTCTGTCACATTGCCGGCGTATTTTGACGCCACATAGATTTTCTTGCGGTGTTTGGCTGCAGAGCGTTTTCTGCGCTTCCTCCGCTCCATGCCCACTACACGTCCGATTGCCAGTCCCGCTGTAGGGTCGGAATATCCAGATTGATTTCTATACATAGTCCGTTCCTCGCTTGTATAAAGGCATCGGCTGCCCCCGTCATCGGAGGGACAGCATCAATGCCCAATGGATTCTTATTCCTGTGCGTTGCTTTCGATAAGTGGCAGGATGTTGTCCGCTTTCAGAAGGTCATAAATGAAGAGCCGTCCCTGCTGAGTCCAGTAGGTATGCACCCTGGAGTGAACCTCGCCATCGCTGCCGGGGTAGGTATGCGTCTTGGTGCTGGTGTAGCCGCGATTGGCGTATTTCTGATACAGCAGCCAAATATCTCCCTGCTTGAACTGAACGCCATGCTCGTGGAGATAATCGTTCATCTTGATGGCGCTCCAACCATAGTCCTTGGCAATGGTGCTGATGGAAACGAGGTCTTTGCAGTTAAGCACCACATCGTAATAGGACGCTTTGGGCGTGAGTTCCGCAATCTGCTGATTCTGCACGGCAACGGCAGAGGAAAGAGCGGCATTTTTCTTCCGTTCCTCCTTGAGTGCCGTGAATGCGGCGATGGCAATGTCGGGATTGGCGATAAGCTCGTCGGTCGCATAAAGGCCGTGCTTGCGGATAGCAGGCAGGACCTCGCTCGTCACCCAATGCTTGAAGCGTTTGGCGCTCGGCAGCTTGCTTCCAAGGATTAGGGAGTAGAGACCGCTCTCGTTTATCAGCGTCACCTTGCGCATCTGACCTGACGCACTGATTTGGTGCGTCAGCTTATCCTCTGCATCAACATGGGCAGCAATGGCATTTCTCGCCGCCTCGTAGCCAAGGACATCAGCCACATCCTTGCCGACAAAATACGGCTCGTTATTGATGGTCAGTGTACGGACGGTGCTGTCTTCAAATTTCCAAATCTTGATCTCATTCATGGTATGTATCTCGCTTTCTCCCCGTCATGCCGATAGGACAGCCATATTTCATAATCAATCGAGCTCTTCCAGAGTGCCGAATGTTTCCCCAGCGGCAGCCTCGGCGATAAGCGGGAGGTCAAATTCGGAAAACGGCCGTTCCTCCATACAGACCTTTATGAAACTCACCGCATCCGAGAGCCTTTCCTTCGGAATGATGAAGGTCAGCTCATCGTGAATCTGGAGGATTGGCAGGAGCCACGGACGCTCCGGCAGACCTTTCAATATCCGCACGATTGCCAGCTTCAGGATATCCGCTGCCGTGCCTTGAATCGGCGTATTAAGAGCGCACCGCTCGGCAAAGGACTTCATGCCCCAGTTGTCGCTCTTGATATTGGGCAGATATCTCCTGCGCCCAAGCCATGTCTCCGAATACATCCGCCTCGCCGCATTCCGCTTGGTTTCCTCCTGCCAGGCCGTGAGACCTGGGTAGCCTGCTTTGAGGTTGGCTATTATCCCCTCGCATTCTCTGCCGGATTTTTCAACCCCCGCCTTGAACTTCAGCGTCTTTTGCAGTCCCTTGGGGAAAAGCCCGTAGAATGTGCCAAAGTTGACGTTTTTGGCAATGGTGCGCTGCTCCTTGTAATCGGCGCGATGCTTGTCCTGCGCCTCCTCGTAGGTCACGCCGAAGATGACGCTCGTGGTCGCGGCGTGTATATCGCCGCCGTTCCGGTAGGTTTCCATCATGGTCTTGTCCCTGCAGTAGAACGCACCCACGCGCAGCTCTATCTGCGAAAAATCAAGCGACAGAATCAGATGGTCTGCCAAAGCCTTAATGAAGTTCCTCACGCCAATGGGGTCATTGGTCTTGCGAGGGCAATTCTGGCAGTTGGGATGCTGGCAGTTCATGCGGCCTGTGTCCGTGGACAAGGCAAAAATGTCGGGATGGACGCAACCTGTCACGGGGTTCAAGTATTTCAGATAGCCATCGATATAGGTGCTTTTGAGCTTGCCCCACTTGCGGTACTCCTGAACCAGTGTGAAGAGCTGTGAAAGCTCCGGCTTGTTCGCATCGCACCATTCCTTTAAAAGCGTCATGGTCATATCGTCTGCCGCCTCACGGTTCGAGCTTGTGGTTTTCAGGACGGGCAGTTTCAAGTCCTGGTAAAGGTAGTTCTTGAAAGCCTGCGTGGAGCAGTTGGCTCCGATGTTCACATCTCCGATGATGAAGGCAATTTCCTGCCGCAGCCGCTCCATCTCTGCCTCTGCCTCGCCCTTGCGCTCCTGCATGAGTGCTGTGTTGAGCGGGATGCCGTTCTTCTTCATCAGCCCCAAGTAAACGGCGGTCGGGGATTCTATCTGTTCCACGATGTATCTGTGCTTGGGAAGATACCGGTCAAACCAGCCATTGAAGATGGCATAGAGCCGCAGGGCAAAATCCGAATCCGCTGCGCCGTAGCGGACGGTCTCCGCATCCTGCGCGTCCATCTCATCGAAATGCCTGCCGCTCGTGACGTCCGTGAAGGAAGGAAGCGGCTCATCGCAAAGCTCTGCCGCCAGTTTCTTGAGGCCGCTGTCCGACAGCTTGCGGAAGGTGTAGTTTCCATTGAGCGTCATCTGTGCCGCCGCGATGGTGTCATAGACCGGCGGCTGTATTGCAATGCCCTTGGCATAGGACATCATGGACTCAAAAGCGATGTTGTGCGCTATCTTGATAATGGTCGTGTCCGTCAGGAACTCCCGAAGAAACACATAAAACTCGGTCTGGTCGATATTTTCGCCGCACTTATGCGCCACTGGAACATATATGCCCGTCCCTTCCTTGACGGAAAAAGAGCATCCGACAATATGCGCCTTGGCAGGGTCAAGGGCGGCTTTCGGTTCATCGCGGTACGGCTCATCCGGCGCGGTCTCGTAGTCAAAGGCCACCAGCTTGCTGTCACCGATGTATTTCCTTATCTCCGCCAGCGTGGTCACGCATTGATAATTTGTGTTCATAAAGGCCTCCTCATAATTCCCGCAAACCGAGGAAGGAAAACTCCCTCGGCACACGGAAATGTTGTATATCTTCTTATGCAAGCGGCGGAATAATCTCACCGGTTTCGGGATCGACATTAGGCGGCATGGCTTCCTCCGTGTCGTAGCCGACACTTGCGCTCATCGCCTTTACCTGCTCGGTCATGGCGGCAATGAGGGAGTGTTCCTCCGGCGTCAGCACATGGCTGACGGCAAACTGCGCCTGCGAGTAGGCTATCCCAGAGCCGGAGGTGGCTTTCTTCAAAGTGAAGCGTGTTACCACGGCATTGGAATTCTTATATTTCGGCAGGATGCGCATGAGGTAGCGAGTAAAGCCTTTGAGGGAGCCGGTGGGGAGCGAGAGAATCATCGGGAAGATGTCCCCTTCGCGCAGGAGGTAGAGCCTGCGGCGATTCTTGCAAGCCTTCGCACCGTTCTCACCGGAGCCGAATGCGTTATACGGGCAGTCCTTACAGTTCCCGCCTGGATTGCCGACGCCCACCACGCCGTCAAAGCTGCCGCAATCGGGAGGATTAGAGCCGCCCGTGTATTTGGTGGCGTAGTAGGCATTCAGCGGATGATGATGCAGGATGACGGCGTTCACTTCTTTCACGGTGTCGAGGTCATCGGGGTCATCGCCCGGAATCTCGAAAGCCGTGCCGCCACCGATGGGAATCTTGATGCGCTCGAAGGAGGCAGAAAGCCCCGCCATCTCCTCGGCCATCACATCGGTCAGATTGAAGTCCTTGAGTGCCAGAAAGCTGCTGTTGTTCGCCGTTACGATTTCGTTGTTCTTGCGCATATTTATCCGTCCTTTCGCTTATCTCTTATCACTTACACGCCGCTTTGCGGACGCTCACCTTAGTCTGCTCATATACATTGACGAGGCCGTTCAGCCACTTGGGCAGTTCCTCGCCGTTTTCGGCAAGCTGCTCACTGACAAATGCCGACAGGCTGTTGGCATTGACCGTCTCGTAGACAAGGCTGCCGTGGCCTTTGCGCTTCAAAGCCTTATACAGCTTGTCCTTGCAGTCCGCCACCGCCGAGGCGCGAGTCTTGCTCGTGAGGGAGAACATCGTGCCGCCGCGCGTGAAGTTCTGCGTCTCGGTGTTGGTCATAAACTCCGCCAGTTGCCGCTCCACCTCGTCAAGCTCGGCATTGATGTCCTTCATTCTCTGCTCCGACGCGCTCTTTTCGTCGCGGAGCGTCTTGAGCCGCTCCGCAAGAGCAAACATCTCATTGGAAATAACTTCTTCCATATTGATAACCTCCTATGCAAATGGATTGATGCCACTCCGCCAGTCATCCACGAGGGACTTGGCGAGATTGGCCTTGTTTCTTAATGCCTGCAGCACCTTCGTGTCCACCGTGCCTTCGGCGATGATGTGAATGTAGGTGCAGGGATATTTCTGTCCCGCTCGGTGTATGCGGGCGCGGCATTGCTCGTAGTTGCTCATGGAAAAATCCATTGAGTAGAACACCATCGTCGATGCCGCTGTCAACGTAATGCCCATGCCCGCCGTCGCAACCTGACCGATAAAAACCTGCACGGCAGGGTCGTTTTGGAACTGCCGGACTTGGCTCTCCCGGTCTTTGACATTGCCCATGATGCAGGAGTAGCGAATGCCGTTCTTATCCAGCATCTTTTGGATGGCGTGAAGTTCCGGAACGAAACGGGCAATGATCACCAGCTTCTTGCCTTCCTCCAGCGAGGCATCGATGATGTCCTCCAATACGGACAGCTTGGCGTTGCTGACTTGCTCCACGCGGCTATCCTCATCATGACCGAGGAAGCCTCCCGTCAGTTGGCAGAGCCTCAAGAGCTGCGTCAGAACATTCGGCACTGTGACCTCGCCGTTTGCCAGCTCCGCATAGCTCTCATCAACGAGCCGCTTGTAAATCTTCATGGCTTTTGGCTCTAACTCAACCTTGCGGGTGATGTCCGTAGTCTCCGGCAAATCAAGACATTCCGCTTTCGTTGCCCGGAAAGCAATGGAATGGAGACGCTTAGTAAAGTCGCGCTCCATCGAGGATTTCATCACGGGCGTATGCTCGCCGTAGCCCGTCATGAAGAAGTAGCGGGAACGGAAGACGTAAAAGCTGCGCCCGTAGATGGCTAGATTCAGGAACTTGTACTGGCTGAAAATGTCGAGAGCCTTATTCGTCACCGGCGTTCCCGTCAGGAGCATCTTGTAATGCACCCGCTGGCCGATGCGATGCATGGCTTTCGAGGCCGAGGTGTTGTGCGTCTTGATTTTGTGTCCCTCATCGGCCACGACCATGTCCGGCTGCCAAGCAAGAAGTTCCTTTTCGAGCCGCCACATCGATTCGTAGTTGATGACCAGCACCAGCAGCCCCTCGCCGGAAAAACTCTCGATTTGCTTGCGCTTCTTGTCACTGCTTCCCTCAAGCACGGCGAGCGCATAGGGAAACGCTGCGAACTTCGAGAATTCGTCCTTCCAAACGCCCGTAATGGAGAGCGGGCAGACCACGAGCAGACGGCGAACCCTGCCGCATTGGCAGAGTGTCCCTGCCACGCCAATGGTCGTGAGGCTCTTGCCGGTACCCATCTCCATCAGGAGAGCCACGCCCCGGCTGTGCGAGTCCGACGGCAGAAGACCGAACTGGCGGCAGGCGAAATCGAAAGCCTGCTGCTGATGGTAATACGCCCTTGCCTTGACCGGCATCGCCAGGGAATGGTCAGTTCGTTTCTGCATGGCAGCCACCCCCGTCCCTTACTTCCTTCACCTCGATGCCCTCCACGGTCTTGCCGGGGGTCAGCACCAGGACTTCCGTAAAATCTCCGAAGAGGAAACGGAGCAGCCTTTCCGGCAGACGCACTGTCGTGCCGTTCACGATGTGCTGCTTGTTCCCCTTGCGGTCAGCAATGTTGATCTGGATTTTGTGCTTCATACACATGTCTTTGTCCTCCTTGTTCTGAACGGTTCTGTCGATCCGGAGGAAGTACCCCTTCCTCTGTTCCTTGCCCGAAAAATCAACCCCCAGGGGGGCGGCCGCCGGGGAGGACTCCGGCAGCCTGACTGACGCCCCACGGCTCAGTCTTCCTTTTTGGTCTTCTTGCGCTTGACCGGCTCTACGCCGAACACGCGGTGAGCGACCTTTGCAATGATCTTGTTCTTGCGGTTGAGGACGGACTGGAGGGACTTGTCCTTTCCGCTCTCCGCCACCTCTTCCTGGCGGATTTCTTCCAGCTGCCTGCCCATGCCGAAGTGGTCGTAGTACAGGCCGCGCTGGGCATCTGTGAGGTCTTCATCCACGGACTTGCGGATCTTCGCCAGGTCGGGATTCTCCAGCTGCTCGTCCGGCATATAGCCCGAGTCATCCTGGGGGCGGGACACCGTCTCCCACGGGTCGACCGCTTCATCGCCTTCCGGGTCAGACTTGTACTTCTGGCGTTTCGCCTCAAACAGCGGGTCTTTCGCTTCGCCGTAGTAGCGGTCGGAAAGATCCATCTCGTAGTTCAGGTCATCCATCATGAAAGTGATGTCTTCGGTGATGACCCTCGGTGTGCCGTCCGGATCGGTGTAGGTCTTACCGACCTCGACCTTGACGGTGACTGTCTTCTTCTGCTCCGAATCCCATGTGTCGTAGCAGATGTACTTGCCGTCCGCTGAGATGTAGCATTCGCGGTCCGGGTTGTACTTTGCGCGGTACTCTCTCTTTGTTTCGTTGTTCTTCAATGCAGTGTCCTTTCCGTCCGGGCTGGACGGCGGGACACAAAAAGAGCCTGCGGCTGAAGATGACCACAGGCTCCGGCAAACCGAAAATGGACGCAGGAAACTACAGTGGGTGCATCTTCATTCCAAACACAGCAGCTTTCGCTGTGTTCTGAACTCTTATGCATCCCGCCGTCCTGATGGCCATCTCGGACTTTGAGATATTTATGGGGATTTCCCCCGAAGGGGACGGGCAGGCTGTTTTGTTAAACTGTCACTGCCCGTCAGACTGGTGACCTTACCTCTTCTTTCCATGCTTGGTCTGTGACAGTGCACTTCCGGCTACCGACTTGGAGTCCTTGCCGTAACGTCCGTCCTTCAAGATCTTGCTTGACTTGGAGGCAACAGACCTTGAAGTCTGCTTCATGTTTTTCGCCATATTCCTCACCCCTTTCCAAGGTTTATCATTAAAGCTCATTTTTGTTTTCGCGATAACATTTTCATTTCCGCGACTATGAGTTTCACAGAGCATATAGAAAATTACATAAATCTGTGCTATACTAGATAATCATCTCTCTATACGTCCAAAAGACCTCGCCTCTTTGACCTTCTAAATCCCAACCTATTGTTACTTCAGTCGATGTCAACGCCGATAGAGAGCCGAATTTGCCCATTAACTCGTTACTTGAGTTACTTCAGTTACTTTTTTAGGAGGAAAGACATGGCAGAAGATAAGCACTTCTATCTGTGCGGCGGCGTACTGTTTTTCCTGTTGATACAGGCCACACAGCAAAACGGCTCAGCACGAGATCACCGGAATGGCATCAAAGATGACCACTCCGCTCCTATCCTCATGTCGGATCTTATCTATACTTTTACCGGCAGTCATAACTATGGTGCCGAAAAAGATACATCCCAATATCGTGAATGCCTCTCTGAAGGCAGTATCAACGTTCCCTTCAACGACATTGCGAAAGCAGCAGCCTACAACACTACGGTCACAGAAAAATACCCCGACGCCCTCAAAAGGATGTCGGAGTTTGTAAAATGGCATATCGACCTTGGTATGAAAGATTGGCTCGTCAAGGCTCTCCTTGATGTCATCAAAGATGATAGTGGCATAGAAGAAAACGACAGCCTTTATATCAGAAGTGATGGTCTACCCGTCACGAAAGCAAATATAAGGACTCTCGGCAGCTTTGAACTCCAGCCATTTCTAGTCGGTGTTCTACATTACATTGTCTACCGCCGCCACGGCTGCAATATGCGTGGTGCGGAAACGCTCGACATGATCGGCACGAAAAAAGCCAGGAAAGAACGCGTCTACGAAGGGCATCTTGGAGAAAACCTTTCAAGACCTGTGTCCGTTGATCTATACACGCCGCCTGTTCTAGTCGAAACCATAGTGCTAGAACATTTCGATGAATCACCAGCAGATGCAGAAAAGTCAGACCGCGATGTCCTTACGGATGGACTCATGCAGTCGGCGAAAATAATCGCTGATGGTTTTGGAAAAGCCGAGCATCCGCTGGCAGAACAGATTCGGGAGAAACAGAAAGAAGCGGATTCTTCCAGAGAAGAAACAGAATATACAGAGGCGAAGGTCGAGGGAGACCATGACGAGTCATCCGGTGCCGCCGATGAAGGCAAAAAAATAACCGTTATCCAGCAACAGACGAATGTGGTCCAGAACGGTGATCGCAATGTCAATGTCACGAATAACGGCACGATGAACTTTAACTTCTGAGGAGATAATCAGCAGTGAGCAATGAACTTACAAATAGACAGGCTATGCCTCCTGCTGCACCATCGGTGGAACAGACTGGTGGCACGAACGTAAATGTAACCAATCAGCCAGGAGCGACCGTAAACTTCAATTACTACCCGAAGAATGTCGTAAGCGGCAGCGCTGAAGAACTGATGGCAATCCAGTCATTCAGCCGTCAGTACTACCAGCTGCTCGTGACATGCGATGAGGATGTCTTCAAAGACAACTTGGTCACTGTGTCAGTAGACCGTGCGCTCGGACAGCGTTATGTCCCGCCGGAAATACTGGAGCGATGCTCTTCTCTCACGGATGAGGGAGTTGCTGAACTCAAAACATTCCCGGCAATAATCTGCCAAGAAAACACAAAAATGAACGGTGTTACTGACCCACGCCAGTTTGCGGTCTATGCCTACATCACGATGGTCAAAGTCGAAAGGAAGAACATCAAGGTGGCTTTCCACCCGATACGGCCGTTCAGCCAGCAACTGTTGTGTATTAAAAAGAACGCTATTTATTTTGACCTTGATATGGACTGTGCCATTACCGATCTCAACCACAGCGCATGGTCGGTACATAAGGTGAACCTGTTCAAGGCATTTGACGAAGCGGGGCTGAAGAATATGCCCCGACCGGATTAATACGGAGGAACTGTATGGCAAGAAAAATTCCATGTGAGATAAGGACGATAACCTTGGACGATGCCACCTACAAAGGAACCGGCGTGAGCATCAGTCCTACATATATAAACTACCTCTTCGGAAGCAATGGCTCCGGCAAGTCAACTCTGGCGAAAGCACTCAAAACGGATGCCGGGGTCACCTATGCCCCCGGAAAAACCGCTGCCGATTACCTACCTCTTGTCTATGATCAGGAATTCATCGACACCAATATGCACAGCTACCACAGCCTGCCAGGTGTCTTCACCATAAATGAAACAAATGTCGAAGTTCAGGAACAGATAGACAAGAAACTTAATGAGCAGGCGACCGCAAAGAAAAAATCCACTGACGCAGCTACAGAGAAAGGAAAAAAGGTCACCGCCCAGGATGATCTTCTCAAGCAGCTGTATAGGGACTGCTGGGACAAAACCATCACGCTTCGGGAATCTTTTGATAAAACACAAGACGGGAAGAAAAAATCAAAGCAGTTCACCGAAGAAGTCCAGAGGCATTCCCCAGTCGAACATGACCTTGAAGCACTTACCCGGATGTACGATTCGGTCTATTCGGATACAGCCAGGCACTATGACCCCTTCAGCACCATAAATGATACGACCGTTCTGGAAAACATTGAAGGCAGCGATATCCTTGCCCTGGCGATCGTCAACACCTCAAATACACCATTTGCTGACTTTCTGAAAGAGATAGGTGCATCAGAATGGATGCGTCAGGCACACGAGGAATACCATGCGATAGCCGGTGACAGATGCCCTTACTGCTCTCGGAAACTCCCGGACGATTTTGAAAAAACGCTGGCAGACAGTTTCGATGACCAGTACCAAAAGAACAGGGATAAACTTGACGCCTTCCTGACAGCTTACCAACAGGCAGCAAATGACCTGTTCGTTCCGTTAAGCAAGACGCCTGCCGAATTGTATCCTGCCATTGACATCAAGCCGTACACCGACAAGCTGGCGGCGGTCAAGGCTATCATCACTGCCAACATTGATAAGATAAAGGAAAAAATAGCGGAGCCGTCGAAGATCGTCACCTTGGACGATACCAATGCACCGCTTCAGGAACTGTCAGACATCATCACCGGATTCAATAAGTTGATTAACGCAAATAACGCCATTGTAGCCGCCGGTCCCCGCAAGAAGACCGAATGCAAAGACAATGTGTTCGAGCATATCGCATTTGTTCTGAAGGATGTCCTGGAGGCATACTCCAGGAGTGCCGCTGCACTCACAACAGAAATTAATGCACAGCAAAAAATAATAGATGACCAGAAAAAGATACTTGATCAGATTGAAGAAGACTTGAAGGCTCTGAACAGTCAAACCGTGGAAACAGAAACCGCCATGAAGAGCATCAATCGGATGCTCCGTGATTCCGGCTTCCAAGGATTTGAACTCCGTCCACACCCGGTGACGATCATTAAAGCAGGCGGCGAACAAGAAATCTTCATACCATCCCCACCGCTGAACTATGAAGTCGTACGAACGGACACAGGGCTTGTTGCCGAAAACCTCAGTGAAGGCGAGAAGAACTTCATCGCTTTCATGTATTTCCAGCAGCTCGTTCTCGGGAGCGAAAGTTCCGAGGGCGAAACCAGGGATAAGATTGTAGTTATCGATGACCCTGTTTCCAGCATGGACAGCAGTGCCCTCTTCATCGTGAGTGCCCAAGTCAGAAGGATGATAGAAATCTGCCGAAACAACGCGGACAACCGCAATCCGCTCGTTCCTGGGAATTTTATCAAACAGATTTTCATTCTGACGCATAACGCCTACTTCCATCGGGAAGTAACCTACCCCCATGCCAACCGATATGAGTTCGTGTCGTTTTATCTGATCCGGAAGATAGAAAACCAGTCATCTATCCGGCTTTGCGAAAAGATCAACCCCGATGCACCTACCGAACGCGTCAACATCAACCCAGTCAAGAATTCCTATGCTGCGTTGTGGGAAGAATATAAAGAATTGCAAAGTGGTGTTCCACTGATGAACGTCATCCGCCGCATCTTGGAGTACTACTTCCTGCAGCTTTGCGGATACGAAGGCAATGATCTCCGCCAGCGCATCTTGATTGAACACAAAGAAGAACTTACGCACGACGAACACGGCAACGAAGATCGCAGCAAGTTCGAGACAGCCTCTGCCATGCTCTCTTACATCGCCAACAGTTCTACCGGCGTGAACGACGGTATCAACTTCATCGACGATGTTATTGATCCGGCTCTGTGCAGAGAAACCTTCGAGATGATATTCCGCGAAATGAAGCAGGGACAGCATTTCGACATGATGATGGGCAACAAATAAAAGAAGGAGTGAAAAATGTACTTATCCTATAAAAAGCTTTGGAAAATGCTGATCGATAAAAACATGACCAAGATGGAACTAAAGGATGCTGCCGGTATCAGTGCCGCTTCCATCGCGAAGCTCGGCAAAGGTGGCAACATCACCACCGATGTCCTACTCAAAATCTGTAAGACACTGGATTGCCATGTGGAGGATATCCTGGAAACGATTGACGAATAAAGGCGGTGCATTATGTCAGAAATCATTACACTTGATATGAATACGCCTTCAGTCCAGTACCTTTGCAAAAGGGACAAGCGTCTGGCCAAGGTGATTTCAATGGTTGGAGCAATCACCTATACACCTCATGAAGATGGCTATGCTTTCTTAGTAAGTGAGATAATTGAACAAATGTTGTCTACGAAAGCAGCAGACAAAATTTACTCACGCCTCGAAGATCTATGCGAAGGAAACGTCTGTGCAGATTCTATAAACAACCTGGATAATTCCGAGATTAAGGCTATTGGAACATCCAGCGCAAAAGTAAAATACATCCATTGTTTAACAGATGCAATTGAATCTGGTCATTTATGTTTTGATGAACTGGCAAGGATGCCCGACAAAGCCGTTACCAAAGCTTTAACCTCTATCTGCGGAATCGGAACTTGGACGGCAAAAATGTATTTAATTTTTTGCTTGAATCGTCAAGACGTACTCCCATACGAAGATGTGGCGTTTCTCCAGGGGTATAGATGGGCGTATAAAACAGATGATTGTTCTCCGCCCTCGATACAAAAACGCTGTAAGAAATGGAAACCATACTCTTCGATAGCATCCCGATATATGTATCGTGCCCTCGATACAGGACTAACAAAAATGGAATTTCATTTGTATAAATAAGGAGGTAACAGAATGAGCTCTGAGAAAAAAGATAAGGGAATTCTTATAGAAACATCTGACAATAATAAATATGGTAGAGGAACTTTCTCAGCCCCGGCGCGTTATGTTGCATACATGAATATGATTGCGGACTCTCCGGTATATAAAGGCTTGCCAGGAATTCGTGGGGAAAACGGAAAGATAAACTGGCAATGTAGTTCAGGGAAAACGACCTCTTTTTACAAGTTCTTCCCTGGGCGTTTTGATTGGTGGGTTCAGAAAGCGGATGATCTCGAACTTCCAGGAACCGGAAATTCAGACGACAGGCTTACAATGGCTGCACGTACAATACATCCAACAGGAAAGAAAGTATGCTTAGTATGTGGTAAAGAAAGATATATAGGATATATGTATATCAATGCCAATTTTGCCAATGCTTTAAATAAAGTGGTTGGTGAGCAACTGTTCGAAAAGACCATGCCTGTTTATGAGGCAGTCAAGATTCTTGTTGAAAAACGCGGCAAGGAGTTCTCAAGGGAGTTTATATTAAAGAATTTTCCTGAAAAAGCAGATGATATAGCATTATTCGACGCAGGTAATTATGAGGAATTCTTCCGTTTAACACAGCAGATTCGTTCAACGAAACTGAGTCCGGGATACATGGGCGATTGTCCACACCGTCTTGATGGCATTCATGATTATTGTACTTTTTGCAGGAAGCGTAATGATCCTGGTCGATCTGATGAAAACATGCGCACTTATAATCATGACCGCAGAGCATTTATGTGGTGGGCTGAAGGCGATTGGAAAATTGCAGACACTCTCTACAATAGTGCTGGTCCAGGTGTTTGCGTTAACTGCGGAAAGCATGTAAAAAAAATAAGTCCTGACCATGTTGGTCCATTAGCATGTGGTTTTAAGCAGAATGGTTTCTTTGAACCCCTCTGTGGACGCTGCAACTCTGCAAAAAACAGACGCTTTACCTTTGATAATGTTATTAGTCTCCTTGATTATGAAGAAAAAACGGGAGAATCTGCTGCCAGTTGGCAGGTGCGCACCTTATGGGATAAAACAAAGGATGAAATGCGCGACGATGCAACCGTAAAAACTCTATCTAATTATATGCGCGCCATGCAAGATTACTATCTTCGCATTCTCTCCTACATTGCATCCCTGGGGCATTTTGAGTATCTGACATGTTATTTGCACCCAGAATACGCAAATTACAATGTCACCTTTACAGGGTTGGATCCAAGTACACTTTCATATAAGTCATTTAACAAGGTCAAGGCTGTATCCAATGGCAGTCGTAGCCTTGCGGCAAGATCTGTTAGAATTGCATTTGAAGAATTATTTGAATACTGTTCAAAACCTACAGCAAAGAGAAGGTCTATTATTCTGAAGACTGTGGAAGCATTTCTTCTGCAGGACAAAGCAAAAATATCGAAGATTTTTTCTTCAGTTCCTGTTAATGAAGTGGATAAAAAAATGCAAGCCGTGCTTTCTCCAAGCATCGAATCATTAGACCAAAAGGATTCAGAAATTCAAGTCATAATCGAAAGCGCAGACTTTACTAACAGAATGGGTAAATACGCTCAGCTTACGAATCAATTAAAATCCATCATTGATAGTAGGGGGCTTCAATTCGCAGACGAATGTATTGCCGAAATTGCGAAGTAATAAAGTTAGGGCGGGAAGATTATGATATGTACCCAGAAACCTGGACACAAACAAACAGTTAGGCAGTTGTTATGGGTCTATGAAAATTTCTCTGTAAACAAACTTTTTCTCGAAGTCGCAAGGTCTTCTGTGATAAAATCTAATTATAGGAGGCCTTCTACTATGGCAAAACAGAGGAAAGAGGTTCACAAAGTTGAGATGACTGACGGGAAGAGAGCCATCATCCGGCAGCTCTTCCAAGAGTATGACATCGAAAACGCCAATGACATTCAGAACGCCCTGAAAGACTTGCTTGGATGTACCATCAAAGAGATGATGGTGTCTGAGATGGATGAACACCTCGGGTACAGCAAATCTGCACGCTCCGATAATGGTAATGCCCGCAACGGACATAAAAGCAAACACGTTAACAGCAGCTACGGCAGCTTCGAAATTGACGTTCCGCAAGATCGCCAGTCTTCGTTCCAGCCGCAGGTAGTAAAAAAACGCCAGAAGGATATTTCAGACATCGATCAGAAGATTATCTCCATGTACGCCAAGGGGATGAGCACGAAGCAGATTTCTGAAATGCTGGAGGACATCTATGGATTCGAAGCCTCAGAGGGCTTTATCTCCGATGTCACGGATAAACTCTTGCCGCAGATTGAGCAGTGGCAGAACCGTCCCCTTGCAAGCATGTATCCCATTGTCTTTATCGATGCCATCCATTTTTCGGTACGCCATGACAATATAGTCAGTAAGCTGGTTGCGTACATCGTACTCGGTGTCAATGAAGATGGTCGTAAAGAGGTGCTATCCATAGAAGCGGGCGAAAACGGAAGCAGTAAATATTGGTTAGGCGTCCTTAACAGCCTCAAAAACCGTGGCATACAAGACATCCTTATCCTGTGCTCTGACAGACTTGCGGGGCTTAAAGAAGCCATCTCTACCGCCTTTCCGAAGACAGAGCACCAGCGCTGCGTTGTCCATATGGTACGCAACACCTTGAAGTCCGTTGCCAATAAGGACATGAAGGAATTTGCTAAAGACCTCAAGAGCATCTCTATACGGCTCCGGATGAAAAGGTCGCCGCCAAACGTCTTGAAGAGGCGGATAAGAAGTGGACAGCCCAGTATCCTGCATCCATGAAACGCTGGCATGATCAGTGGGATGTCATCACGCCGATATTCAAATTCTCGGCAGCAGTCAGAACAGCATTTTATACCACCAATGCCATTGAGAGCTTGAATTCCCAATACCGCCGTTTGAACAGCCATAGGAGCGTGTTTCCTAGCCCACAGGCTTTGCTGAAGGCATTATATTTGGCTACGTTTGAGGCAACCAAGAAATGGTCTATGCCGATCCGTAACTGGGGGAAGGTCAGAGGGGAGCTTGTCATTATGTATCCTGATCGGCTAATGGCTTAAACCAGTCCGTTATTTCTTGTCATAGAAGATCGTATTTACAGAGATTTTTTCATAGTCCCATCTAATCTCCAAAAACTCTTCTGTACTGATTTCTCCACTACACCACTTACTATAAGTTGGGTCAATTACTGCATCCTTCGGGAAGTAGGTGTTAACAGGCATCAAGGCTGGTAATCCCCAAAAGGCCTCTCCTACTGTAACAGGATAACGATGGAAAGACAAGGAAGTCTGTCCATCGTTAGTTTCTCGTCTGCCAAGACATTTTTCAAACAGTGCTTCCGGAACAGACGGAAGATATTTCTCATCCTTCGATGCTACAATGATGACTCGCCTACGCATCTGAGGAACACCGTACATCTCAGCATCCAATACCCAAGGCTCAGCATTCAGCTTGTAGCCCAACTTACTCAAAGATGCATATACACCTTCGATAACCTTTCCACCTTTCATACTAAGTATTCCCTGAACATTTTCCATTACCACAATCGTAGGCTGTACCCGTTGAATCAGTTTCAAATAACTGTCAACGAGCTTATTCCTGATATCATTTTCATCTCTATAGCCGGCTGTGGAAAATCCCTGGCATGGAGGTCCGCCTACCATAACCCATGGCTCGTCGGGAGATATTCCTTTTTCAATTGCAGAAATGAATTCAGATTGAACACTTTCATTATTAATATCACCAACAACCATCGTTATATTATTTTCATGATTTGCCGAATATGTTTTTGCAGCATCCTTATTGAGTTCTATCGCTGCAACACCATTAAATCCTGCCAACTCCATTCCATAGCTTAAACCTCCAGCACCGGCAAATACATCGCAAAATTTCACAGTCCTTCCAACAGCCTTTTCTATAGATTTTCCTATGGCATATCCGAGCAAAGGAGGAACTGCATTTCCTATTTGTGTTCTAACAGCGGCCTCATTTCCAAGAAATTTAAATGAATCTGGGAAAGACTGAAGTCGGGCGGCTTCTCGAGAGGAAAGAGTTCTATCCTCCCAGGGATGGATATTTGCGCCATTCCCTGGACGGTTAAAATACGTCGAAATAGTATATGAAGGCTGTGTATATTTTAACCTGCTATAGTAAGTAGTTCTCACCATTCCGCGTGTTTTTGCCATAGCCCTGATTTGATCAAGTCGTTTTGAAGGTACAGATTCAGGTATGCTTGTCCAGTTTCCTCCTGGCTCAACATAACTAATTATCTGCTTATCAAGTTTTGATAACGATGGCATTTGGTGATTTGCAAATTCAATTTGCTTTTCATCTTGTATTTCATCATATGCCTCTAAACATTTTTCCATTTCTGAAGCCTCAACATTTTGCAAAATAACGGAATAATCATCCTTGCTTAATCCCGCTATAACTGCAATAAATGCGTCAAAATAAGAATACCTGTCCTCGCCGTTCCGTTGCATTAAAAGCTTGAGTTTCGAGCAATTTGTAGTTTGTAAGGATGCATACGGTAAGCAGGTCAATTCAGAAAGTTCGCTATTTGCAACATGATTGTTGTAGCTAAAAATTCTAAACTCCCATTCAACAGTATAGCTATTGAGGAAGATCCAGTAGTAGAATTCTTTCTCGTCCTTCTGATCTGTACTGTTTATTGCAACAAAGTCACACGAATTTGCCAGAATACTGTTTTTGGGAACAATCGCTGCTTCGATACGCTTTTTCTTTTGCAAGTATGAACACTGTGGAATAGCTATTCTGGAGCAGTTTATATACTCCGCTTTAGAGCTATTTGCAATTGCCTCAATAAAGCCTTCGTATCTTACATATCCATCTTTTCCTGAATCATTTACCGAGCCAAGTTCCCAGCCACGTATATGATCCCCTCGAATAAGCCTATGACCCGTATCTGATTTAGATACGAACTGTTTGTACTGCGTTAAATCGAGTTCTCCACGTGCGTTTACCAACTCATCAATGTCCTTGAATTTACCGAGCGTCTGTAGCTTTACAAGAATGCGCATGGATTTTCCATCGCATTTGGGGAATTTAAGTTTTTCCCCGGACACTGCTATTACCGACTGCAACGATAACGAGGTCTTTATGGAGTCAACTTCTTCAATCCTATATACAGGATTGGAAACAGATATAACACTAACTGGTTCTTTTCCAAGTATTGAAACGGCAGTTGGTTGATTAACGCCCTTAAATAATTTTGCGATTTCCGGTATTATCCATATACCATGCAGGAGACCCTTCAGAATAATAGTTTTTCTGAAAGCAGTGCTTGTTTCATCACCAAGCCAAGAAGAAGGTGTAATTGCCACGACAGTTCCAGTATCAGACAATAAATCTAATGCCGCTGCCATAAATAGCTTAGAGTACTCCAGCGTTCCCTTCGCCATCCCATAAGAAGAGAATCTCTCCCTTAAGCGCGTGGAACGATTCATAGTATCCTGGCGGATTTTATTTCCAAGTTCTATCCGTTCCTCTTGGGACAGATCCGCTCTTGTACTTATATCTGTAAGGTCAGACGCTAGGAACTTTATATTCCCATAGGGGGGATTCATTATTATGGAATCAAATGTTTCTTCTCTTTCTGAATCAAAATACTCAAAAAAGTCCGTGCATCGCACATCAATAGCGATATCCGTTCCTTTTATTTCTTTGACTTTGCTTAAAAGATTTCGTGCCAGAATTGCTGTCAGAGCATCAATTTCAATCCCCTGAACGCATTCTATCCGTTCATTGAGCAATATACTGTACGCAAGGAAAACCCCTACACCAGCTGCTGGATCAAAAACTGACCGTGCACCTGGGTTTTCGTTCATTGAAGCTAATACCATTCTTATAGCCACCGATGGGGGTGTAAAGAAAAAGCCATTATTTTTAGCTGCCCCCAAGTGTTTATGAACCACACTTGTATCATCGGGATCGATAAACTCTCTTGCACCAAGTTCAACAACATTAGCATATAATCCAATCATTTCAATTGGGTTATCACCATAATTCTCCAGTAATTCGGCACATGTTTTTTCTGTCAAAAAAGCGTTAAAAACCAACACCTTCTCGGCATTATCAAAGGGATTGCGTTCCAAGACAGAATTAAGCATGCTACTCTTTATAGCATTCCGATCAGAATCAGCAATTTCATATTTCGATGCGAAGCGTTCTGCAGCACTTTTTCTTATTTCCTTGGCCTTGGCAAATATGGCATCATCATAGCTTTTATTCAATTGTTGAATGTCAAAATATTCGTTATTTGCCATTAATCTACACCATCCTGAAAGCTGCTTTTTCCGCTCTTTACCCATTCATCGAGTTCACATCGTTTAAATCGCCACTGCTTACCGATTTTATTAGCGGGTATTCCGCTGTCCTTTTTTATCCAATTTCGAACAGTATCTTTGTTAACACCAAGGTATTCTGCGGCTTCTTCGATACTGATCCACTTGTCCATGTAGTCTTCGTTCACGATTCACCTCAAAGTAAAGTGCCATATTTCATCACATAACAGTATAGCATTATCAAACCTGCTTTTCAACGTTTTTTATATGAATATATATGGTTTTTGTATGAATTGGCGCGAATATGAAAAGCAGAACACCAAAAAGCAATCACATATCCTCGACTCTGTTTTTCAATAACAACGTGTCCGCAACCCCTCGCCGAAACGTCCCAGACGCCCAAGTCGATAAATTCTGATAGAAAAAGAAAAGGGATTCCATCTCTGGGCAACTGTTTCACCCATGGTGGGAATCCCTTGCTTTAAGCCTTTGCAAGCCCTTATTTGCTGTTCCTTGATAGCAAAGCTACCGTCTCGACGTGCCTTGAGACAATGCCATGAATGTCATCGGTTCATCCAAAAATATCGTGGAGCAAAGCTGTCGGATCGAAAAGTCATGATTTTCCTACAAGTCACACACCATGATGTATTCCTTGGCATTCTCATCGACTGTCTTGTATCCGACATCCTTGTACATCTTTACGGCATAGTTCGCTTTCTGCATCGCCAGGGATGCTCGTTCATGTCCCTTCCATTTCATCTTTACCATAAGCTGTGAGCCGATGCCCTGACCTCGATATTCCTTATAAACTCAAACTTCGCAGATGAATAATCTGCTGTAACCCTTGAAATATCTATCGTC
>ERZ773083.753-NODE-753-length-24559-cov-2.841373_pt1 | contig 24559 bp, 18 predicted proteins | sample MGYA00511465_ERZ773083 | MGnify/ENA primary metagenome ERZ773083 (study PRJEB29015, sample SAMEA2738001) | human oral metagenome | biome: human oral; feature: human-associated habitat; material: dental | place: China | collected 2060 ... | reverse complement strand
AAGCCGGTGCCGATGTTATCCCTGTTGATATAGGTATAGCCGCCGATATTAATAACGATGGCTTAATAAACAGAAAGACCGCATTTGGAACCCGAAACTTTATAAAAGAGGATGCCATGTCTGAGGAAGAACTTATTAAGGCCGTTTATACAGGTATTGATATGGTCAGAATGTGCTGTGATATGGACTATGATATAATCGGTACAGGTGAGATGGGCATAGGCAATACAACTACAAGTTCGGCTGTATGTTCAGTACTTCTCGGGCTCTCTCCCAAAGACACTACCGGAGCCGGGGCAGGGCTTTCAAAAGAAGGAGTGCAGCATAAAATAAATATAATAAACAAAGGAATAGAACTTAGAAAACCCGATAAAACAGATCCGCTTGATGTCGTAAAAAAACTGGGAGGTTTTGATATTGCAGGATTGTGCGGTATATTTATAGGTGCTGCACTTTATTCAGTTCCGGCAGTGCTTGACGGTATAGTAACACTTACCGCCGCATATGTAGCCTGTATGATGAATCCTGTAATTGCAGATTATATTATAGCTTCACATATAAGCAAAGAGCCGGCTGCAGTGTATATGCTTGAAAAAATAGGAAAGCGGGGCATAATAGATGCCGGCATGGGGCTTGGAGAAGGGACCGGGGCAGGTATGCACTTTATGCTGCTTGATGCCGCACTTAAAGTTTATAACAGGCTGCCGGATTTTAAAGGTATAGGGATAGAGGGATATAAATGCTTTTAAAGGCAGTTTTCAGCTTGGATAATTTTTTAATTACATTAACAGCATATATAATAGATTTAATTATAGGCGATCCGGGCTTTATAATGCATCCGGTAGCAATTATGGGCAGACTGATTTCAATTACTGAAGATGCTGCAAGAAGGCTTGCGGGTAAAAACCGTACATTGATTAAAATAAACGGCTTTATAATAACCGGAGTAAATCTGGCAGCTGCATTATTGACGGCTTTTTTAATAAAAAAAATTATTTATTTACCCGGGAAAAATGTAGGCTTTGTGCTTGAAAGTATTCTGGTATCACAGATGATAGCTGCAAACGGACTAAGAAAAGAAAGTATGAAGGTATATCATGCACTGAAAGGCTCGGGCTGTGCCGAATTTTCGGAAAACTCTATTTCAGAAAATTCCATCTCTGAAAATTCCATTTCAGAAAACTCTATTAAAGAAGCCAGAGGGGCTGTTTCAAGGATAGTCGGCAGAGATACTGAAAATCTCTCATCTGAAGGAGTTATAAAAGCTGCCGTTGAAACGGTGGCTGAAAATTTTTCGGATGGAGTAACTGCACCTGTACTGTTTTCATTTTTATGTGGACTTTCAGGGATTTATTTGTATAAAATGATTAATACTATGGATTCAATGATAGGGTATAAGGACGAAAAATATAAGGAAATAGGTATGTGCGCTGCAAGGCTTGACGATGTTGTAAATTTTATACCTGCAAGAATTTCAGCACTGCTTATGCTTATATCAGGCATAATTTTAAGATTTAATATAAAAAATGCGGTAAAAGTATTTTTAAAGTACAGGTATAAGCACGCAAGCCCTAATTCGGCACAGACCGAATCTATGGCAGCGGGGCTTTTAGGCATAGAACTTGCAGGCGATGCTTATTATTTCGGTAAATTGTATAAAAAACCTAAAATAGGTAATGCACTTAGAGATGTAGATAAAGATGATATAAAGAGAATAAACAGAATTGTATTTTTAAGCGGAATTTTAATATTTATTACAGGAGGTATATTTTGGTATATTTTATAGGTGCAGGTCCGGGTGATCCCGAGCTTTTGACAATTAAGGGAAAAAGAATAATAGACAGTGCAGACCTTATAATATATACAGGTTCGCTTGTAAATCATGAAATATTAAAAGATGCAAAAAAAAATGCGGAAATTTATAACAGTGCGCTGCTCAATCTTAACGAAATTATTGATTTGATAAGTGATGCCGACAGTATGGGAAAAATGGTTGCGAGGGTTCATACAGGCGATCCGTCTATATACGGTGCACATAGAGAACAGATGAGAGAACTTGAAAAACTGGGGATCAGCTATAAGGTAATACCCGGAGTAAGCTCTTTTAACGCTGCCGCTGCTTCACTGAATATAGAATATACGCTTCCTGACGTAAGTCAGACAATTATAATTACAAGGATGGAGGGAAAAACTCCGGTACCGGAAAAGGAAAGTATAGAATCGCTTTCAATACACAATGCCTCTATGGTAATTTTTTTAAGTGCCGGAATGATTAAAGAGCTTGTACAGCGCTTATGCGTGCATTATCCTGTAACAACCCCGGCGGCAGTGGTATATAAGGCGAGTTGGGATGATGAAAAGATATTAAAAGGAAGCCTGGCGGATATAGTTAAAAAGGCAAATGAAGCAGGCATTAAAAAAACTGCACTTATTATAGTCGGTGAGATTTTAAATGATAAATTTGGATACTCAAAATTATATGATAAAAATTTTGAGCATGAGTTCAGAAAAACGTCGTATGTAAATGAAGTGAAAAAATCTGAGGTGGGCTTTGCAGACAGTACGGATAATAAATTTAATATAAACAATGCAGACAATATGGATTTAAAATCTGATACAGATGAGAAAAAACAGCATATTCACGGGGGAAATATAATTGAAATATCACGGGATAAAATCTCTGATTTTATTGATTTTTCTGCCAATATAAATCCCTTCGGTATTAATAAAAAAATCAAAGAAAATATAATTAGAAATATTGACCTTATAGAATATTACCCCGTGCATATAAATAAAAGACTTGCTGAAAAAATAGCTTTAAGGCATGGCGTATTGAAAGAAAATATAATTATAGGAAACGGTGCTGAAGATCTTATATTCAGAATAATAAATTTATTTAAAAGAGATATAAGGATACTACTTACCGCACCATGCTTTTCAGGATATAAATCTGCAGCTTCAGCCTACAATAAAAATCAGATTATATATTATTATTTAGATAATGATATGAATTTAAAAAGTGATTATATAGAATATCTTGATTATAATATAGATATGGCATTTATAACAGTTCCAAACAATCCTACCGGATTGCTTCCTGATAAATCACTGTTAGAGGAGATATTTAATAAATCTATAAAGAAAAATATTCTTCTTGTAGTTGATGAGTCTTTTCTTGATTTTGTCATAAAGAAAGACGGATATTCATTTGCAGGCAGGATTAAAGAATATGATAAACTTATTGTATTAAGGTCATTTACAAAAATGTATGCAATACCGGGAGTAAGGCTTGGATATGCACTTTGCAGCAGTAAGGATATAATAGATGCGATGCTTAAAGATGCGCCTTACTGGCAGGTAAATACACTTGCAATGGCAGCGGGTGAAGCGGCACTTGAGGTTGACGGCAGTGAAGAAAAAATAAAAAATTACGCATTTAAGAAAAATATTGAAACTCTAAATATACCTAAGCCTGATGCGGGCGAAAAGAAACTGAAAGCGGATATATTGCAAAAGGGTGATGACAGTTATGAATATAGAGTGGCTGAATATATAGAAGCTGAAAGACATTACCTTGCAAAAAAACTTAGAAAATTTGATTTTAAAGTATATGATGGAAGTGCAAATTATATTTTATTTAAAATATCAAAACAAATTAATTTATATAAAGAGCTTTTAAAATATAATATAATTATAAGGAAATGCAATGATTTTGAAGGACTTGATGACAGCTATTACAGGACTGCAGTCAGATTGCATGAGGATAATAAAAATCTGATAGCTGCACTTAAAAAAATAATGGACTCATATAATTAGCTTAATTTTGATAATTGTTACGAAATATATAATTTGATTTGAACTAAATTATAAGCTCTAAAAAATAGTTTTTAAGAATTTGCAGCCTACTTTAAAGACTTATTAAAATATTTTAATATTAACTATTTTAAAATATAAAGGAGTAAAAATATAATATTATGGCAGACTGTATAATGATACAGGGTACTATGTCAAATTCAGGTAAAAGCTTTGTTGCTGCCGGATTGTGTCGTATATTTACACAGGACGGCATAAGGACTGCACCATTTAAATCACAGAATATGTCAAACAACTCATTTATAACAAATGAGGGGCTTGAGATAGGAACAGCACAGGCATTACAGGCAATAGCCTGTAAAATCCCGCCTCTTTCATGTATGAATCCGATACTTTTAAAACCGAACTCGGATGTAGGAAGTCAGGTGATAGTGAATGGGATTGTATATGGCAATATGAATGCTGCAGAATATTATAGGAATAAAAAGAAATTTATACCGGATGTACTAAGTGCTTATAAAAAACTTTATGATAATTATGATGCGGTTGTAATTGAAGGAGCAGGTTCTCCTGCGGAGATAAACCTGCAGGAAGATGATATAGTTAATATGGGGCTTGCCGGGCTTGTGGATGCACCAGTGATACTTGTTGCCGATATAGACAGGGGTGGTGTATTTGCCTCGATTTACGGTACTGTAATGCTTCTTGATAAGGAAGCAAGAGAAAGGATAAAGGGGATTGTAATTAATAAATTCAGAGGAGATCCTGATATACTTATGCCCGGCATCAAAATGATAGAGGATAAAATCGGAAAAAAAGTTATAGGTATTATTCCTTACAAAAGCATAGATATTGAAGATGAGGACAGTCTGTCTGAAAGGCTTGAATATAAAAAGGCGGCAGGAGTCCATAAAAATTTATATAGTTATGAATATTTACATGATTTAAAAACTGTACATAAAAGTGGATTTAATAAACAGACAGAAGCCTGTGTTGAAATTTATATAATAAAGTTTCCACATATATCAAACTTTAATGATTTTAATGTATTTGAGAGGATAGAAAATGTAAATGTAAGATATATAGAAAATGTAGAAATATTTGAAAATACTAAAATGCCGGATATAATAATACTTCCCGGAACTAAAAATACAATGTACGATCTTGCATGGCTTAAAGCCAATAATTTTGAGAATAAAATAAAATCTGCAGCAGACTCAGGAACTATGATAATAGGTATATGCGGAGGCTTTCAGATGCTTGGAGATCTGATTGATGACAGTAATTTTACAGAACATGGAGGGCTGATGCATGGATTAGGAATGCTTGATTTAGATACAATATTTGAAACAATAAAAACAAGGGTTGATTTTAACGGTTTTGTGGATACAGGTTGTAAAAATTCTGCATATAAAGTTGATGTCGAAAAATCATATACAGATAGAAATGTTTTTAAATATAAGTCAAATGAGGATCCTTCAATAAAAGGGTATGAGATACATATGGGTACAAGTATAAAAAAAGGCTTAGGAATTGAATTTATAAAAGAGAATAAAAATTCATGCAGACTTGTTTCTTTGTCAAATGAGGATGGCAGTATATGGGGAAGTTATATACACGGTCTTTTTGAAAATGAAGTATTTACTCAAAAGGTTTTAAATATGGCATCAAAAAATAAAATTGATTTTGCAGGGAAGATAAAAGATACGTCGGTATACAGAGATAATCAAATTGATAAACTTGCAGAGCTTATAAGGTCAAATGTTGATATGAATATGGTGTATAAGATATTAAAAAAAAGCATATAGCTGTGTAAAAGTCGTTAGGTGAGGACATAAAACCGAAGCACAACAGTTTATTAAAAATAAATAAAAACCTGCTGTTGTATAATAATTGCAGTTTTGTCAGCTACACGAAAATAAAATCACAGGAGGTATACAAGATGGATAAGAACAGTTTAGAACATACTGTTTTGGGGGAATTATGTTTGTAAAACCTGAAATGATAGAAAAGGAAAGTATGAGACTTATTGAAGAGGGTATGGATAAAAAAAGAATTGCTTTTTATTCAAAACGGGAATTAAAAATTGTAAAAAGATGTATACATACCTCTGCCGATTTTGATTACCAGTATAATATGATATTTTCAAAAGATGTTGTGGGTAATGCATTTGAAATATTTAAAAGAGGTGCTGTTGTAGTATGTGATACCGCTATGGCGGCTGCCGGTATAAATAAAAGAGTTCTTGGCGAGCTTAATTCCGAGGTGAGAAGTTTTATTGCTGATGAGGATGTGGCAAAAGAGGCGGCAGAAAGAGGAATAACACGTTCTGCAATATGTATTGAGAGAGCCGCCTCACTTTATGAAAAAAGTAAAAAACCTGTAATTATAGCTGTCGGTAATGCACCTACCGCACTTATAAAACTTCATGAGATGATAAAAGACGGCAGTTTTATACCTGATTTAATAATAGGAGTACCTGTAGGCTTTGTAAATGTAGTTGAGTCGAAAGAGCTTATACTTTCAGACAACTGTAAGTGTATAGTATCTGCCGGAAGAAAAGGCGGCAGCAATATAGCCGCATGTATAGTTAATTCAATTATGTACCAGCTAAAAGAGGAAAATATATAAAGAGAAAAAAGATAAGGGTAAAAATTTAATTATGATTAAGACTGAAATTTCAGAGATTAAAAAATTATTTAATAAAGATACAAATGTTATAACAAGGATAGCTTCATGTTATGTTGATGCTGAAAAAAATATAAAAATGACATCAAATGAATCATTTTATATACTTACCGAAGATGATGCCTTTAAGTATGAGGAGATATTTAAAAAGACATTAAGCGGAACGGTAGGTAAAGGGCTTTTAAATATAGGTTTTCCTATTTCGGCACAAGCACAGGGCGGGGCACATGATTTTCTTATGAAATTAAGAGACAGTGCTCTTGAGGATGAAGAACTTCTTAAAAGTTTTTATAATCAAGTCATAGAAAATTTTGTCTGTGATGAGAATTATTATATTATTTTAATAAATATAATGTATGATATACCTGTAAAAACAAAGGATAAGATGCTGCTTGATGATGCTTCCGATGAGATCTATCATGCCCTGTTATGTTCGATATGTCCTGTAAGGCTTTCAAAATCCGCACTGGTATATAATTCAATCAGGCAACATATTGAAAATCGTGCAGGAGACTGGAAAATAGAGGCCCCTGTAAACGGTTTTTTGTTTCCGGTATTTAATGACAGAACGACTGATATACATGAGGCACTCTATTTTTCAAAAAATCCTGCAGAGATAAATAAAAAATTTCTTGAGAATATACTTGGTGTTGAGGCTCCGTTTAATGCAAAAGAACAAAAAGAAATAATACAGCAGGAACTTGTAAAAGCAATAGGTAATGACTGTAATTATGAAATAATAAGTCGCATACATGAGGAGATAGGCGAGCTTATAGAGGCAAATGCCGCAGATCCGAATCCTCTTATACTTGAAAAGAATGATATGTTGAATGTAATGTCAAAAAGCGGTGCGGCTGATGAGGCTATATCAATGTACAGAGATTCTGAAAATACCGATATAAGTGTGCCTGCGGAAAATATAATTGACAGTGGAAGGCTTGATGTAAAAACCTCAGGTATAAGTATAAAGGTTGAAAATTCTGATATGTACAGGCTTAAAACAATGGATATAAACGGCAGGAAATGTCTTGTAATTGAGGTGGATGACTGCATTGAAGTAAACGGCATACCGGTAAAAGGATAGTGTCGCAGGCACCTGGCGGTAAAGTTTAAATTTACTGCCGTTATACCGCTAAGGTATATCAGGGCTTTAATAAATAAAACAGTTGCATTTAAATTCAGGCTTATGGTATCAGCATATCAGAGGAGGAAAAGTATGCTTTATTTTTTCAGCAGCACTAATGATTATAACAAGTGTATGCTTTATCTTAAAAAAAATACAATCGGGCATATGTCATATAAAGTCGGTAACAATCATATAATCAGTATCTTTGATGCCTTTGCAGCATCAAAGATTGAAGTAGAGGAACCGGCATTTTTAAAATCTGACGATATGCCGCTTGAAAATGGCTACCTTGTATCCAAAAGATATAAGGATAAGACGGTAATTGAAGTAGGAAGTATAAAGATAGGTATGCATAAGCCTGTGTTTATTTCAGGACCATGTTCTGTGGAATCAGAGGAGATACTTATGGCTACCGCTTCAAAGATAAAACGGTATGGAGTGCATATACTAAGAGCAGGTGCATACAAGCCCCGCACTTCTCCCTACGATTTTCAGGGTTTTGGAAGAAAAGGCATTGATATGTTATATAATGTCGGAAAATCACTTGATATGCCTGTTGCAACTGAAATTATGGATATAAGAGAGCTTGAGTATATGTTTGATAAGGTCGATATATTTCAGGTGGGTACAAGAAATATGTATAATTATCCGCTGCTTAAAGAACTTGGAAAAATTAAAAAGCCTGTACTTCTTAAAAGAGGTTTTTGTGCAACTATAAATGAGTTTTTATTAAGTGCGGAGTATATAATGCTTGAAGGCAATGAAAATGTGATTTTATGTGAGCGAGGTATAAGGACTTATGAGGATTTTACAAGAAACAGCATGGATATTTCAGCAATACCGCTTTTAAAGCAGCTTACACATCTTCCTGTTTTAGCAGATCCAAGTCATGCAAGTGGGAAAAGGAGCCTTATAAAACCTGTTTCAATAGCGGCAGTAGCGGCAGGTGCGGACGGAATAATGATAGAAACCCATATAAATCCTGATTGTGCATGGAGTGATGGCAGTCAGTCTATAACTCCTGAACTGCTCAAGGAAATAGTAAACAGATATTTTCCGGACGTTTAAAAAATATAAAAAAAACATTGGAATGTAGCAAAAGAATCCTACTGTACAACTGGAGTATTTTAAGATAAAATTATAAAGTCTGATGAGATGAAAAGCGGCAGTCAGGTATAAAAACTCCGAAACATCAAACATTAAAAAACACATTCTCAATATAGAGAATGAAGTATTTGAGGAGCCTGCAAGGCTGTTAAATACTTGACCGTAATCAGTTGATTAAGGTGATTATGAAAACAAAAGGAGCTGCACAATAATGAATTCAAATATTCTTGATACAATTACAAAGCTTGCACTAAAAAGGATGTATGAGGCTAAAAAGGCTTTTTCACCGGAAATGATGAAAAATCATGCTTTAAGCCTTCCGACAGGACAATACGAATTTAAGAAGTTATTAACTGAGAGAAATAATACTGCACAGATAAAATTGATATGTGAGCTGAAGAAAGCTTCACCGTTAAAGGGGATTATAGATCCTGTATTTGATTATATAAATATAGCAAAAGAGTATGAAACAGCAGGAGCAGATGCGGTTTCCGTCATTACAGAACCGGGATATTATCTGGGGAGTATTGAGGCATTCAGGCAGATAAGAAAGATAATCAATCTGCCTATGCTGCGAAAGGATTTTATTGTTGATGAATTTCAGATATATGAATCAAAGGTTATAGGTGCGGATGCTGTATTGATAATTGTTGCGATTACAGCTCAAAAAGAGATAGAAAGGTATCTTAATATATGCAGAAAACTTGGTATTTCTGCAGTTGTTGAGGTACATGATGAGTCTGAACTTAAAAAAGCTGTACTTTCAGGTGCGGATATAATCGCAGTAAATAACAGGAATTTAAATGATTTCAGTCTTGATATGGAAAAAACCGGTGTTTTAGGTGCTTTAATGCCAAAGAGCTGTGTATTTATAGCTGAATCGGGATTTTCCAATGTGATGGATATAAAAACAGCCCGGGTAGCAGGTGCTGCCGCTGTAACAGTAGGAGAAGCGGTTATGACGGCATGGGATAGAATATCATTTATAAAAGGACTTAGAACTATTGTATGATAATAAAGAGAGTTTTTTAATAATATGACAGACTTATCACAATAAAAATATTAAGGCTAAATAAATGGAATTTTTAAACAACACAAAGGAAATTAACAAAACAGATATATCAATTACACAAAGAAGCCGTAATTATTGGGAAAAACGTGCTAAGACCTATACGGATATAAATAAAGAGGAACTTGTAGGCAGTACCAGAGCTGCATGGTTAAATACTTTAAAAAGACATGTCATAAATAACTTTAAAGATATAGCACCAAAGGATATAAAGGTGCTTGATATAGGTACAGGACCCGGTTTTATGGCAATTATAGCTGCACTGGAAGGCTTTAATGTAAGTGCCGTGGACTTTAGCGAAAGTATGCTTGCCGAGGCTAGTTTAAACATAAAGAATGAAGGTCTTCCAGACAATGCTGTAAAGTTGTTTAAAGCCGATGCTCATGATACAGGCTTTTCTTTAGAAAGTTTTGATGTAATTTTCACAAGGAATCTGACATGGAATTTACAAGATCCTGTTAAAGCTTATAAGGAGTGGTACCGTATTCTTAAAAAAGGCGGTATTCTTCTTAACTATGATGCAAACTGGTACTCTTATTTGTATGATAAAAATCAGAGACTTGCCTATGAAATTGACAGAAAAAATGTCAGGCAACATAGCCTTAAAGATAAGTGGATAGGCGATAATTTTGATGAATGTGAAGATATAGCAAGGAATATTGTATTAAGCCGTATTCATCGTCCTGAATGGGATTTAAAAATTCTAAAAAAAATCGGCTTTATAGACTGTTATGCAGATACGGATATATGGAAAAAACTATGGAGCGAGGATAAAAAAATTAATTTTGCTTCAACTCCCCTTTTTGAGATAAAGGCTAAAAAACAAATGTAAGAAATGAACAAATTAATAAATAAATTAATAAATAAATTAATATTAAGAAATAAATCTAATAAGTCGTAAATAGATATAAATATATATATATATTTACAAAACTCTAATGAGATTTTGTATGTTTTATAAACTGTACTTATAGAAAGTTTTAAATAGTGCAGTAGTAGCCATCAAGTGCCTACTTGACAGATTTTTTTTGATTGTATATAATGCCATCTGAAAAAGACTTTGACGGAGAGAGTAGTTATACTAGGAAGCCTTAGCGAGTCGGGGATGGTGTAAGCCCGGTGTGGATGGTATATATGAAGATCACTCCTGAGTTTCCTGCTGAATATGCTTAATTATATTAATATTCTTAATTTACATTTTTAAGAAGTAAAATATTTAAAGTCTGCGCAGTATCCTGCTTATATATGGTAGATGCTGTGTCCGCCAGGTTGCCGCCTATGTGTAGGTGTGCAGCCCATGTATTTAAGCAAGTAAGTAAGGACGTTTTCCCACGTTACAGGGAGGGCATATGCCGGTATGCTGTGAAAGGTGGTTAAAAATGAGATTCTCATCCTGTTCGCAGGGTGGGATTTTTTTATTTATAAAAATATCGACAGCCGATTTTATACTAAACAGGACCGGTAAAGTAATAAAAGAGAAAAGAAAGGAATAAAAGGTATTATGTACAAAAAAGTTTCAACCGATCTGAATTTTGTCGATAGAGAAAAAGAGATTGAGAAGTTTTGGAAAGAAGGAGATTATTTTAAAAAGAGCCTTGAACTTAGAAAAGATTCACCTACATATATGTTTTATGACGGACCGCCTACTGCTAACGGAAAGCCGCATATAGGACATGTTCTTACAAGGGTTATAAAGGACATGATCCCGAGATATAGAACTATGAAAGGAAACAATGTGCCTAGAAAGGCAGGCTGGGACACACATGGGCTTCCGGTTGAACTTGAGGTTGAAAAGGCACTTAATATAGATGGAAAAGATCAGATAGAAGCTTATGGTCTTGAACCGTTTATAGCAAAATGTAAGGAAAGTGTATGGGAGTATAAGGGGATGTGGGAAGAATTCTCAGATACAGTAGGCTTTTGGGCTGATATGGAAGATCCTTATGTAACCTATCACAATGATTATATAGAATCTGAATTTTGGGCATTAAAGCAGATCTGGGAAAAGGGGCTGCTGTATAAAGGTTTTAAAATAGTTCCTTATTGCCCAAGATGCGGTACCCCCCTTTCAAGTCATGAGGTTGCACTCGGATATAAAGAACTGAAAGAACGTTCTGCAGTTGTAAGATTTAAAGCAAAAGACGATGAAGCATATTATCTTGCATGGACAACAACTCCATGGACTCTTCCAAGCAATGTTGCACTTTGTGTAAACCCGAATGAAAAGTATGTAAAGGTTAAGTATGCAGGCTATACCTATATAATGGCAGAAGCTTTATGCAGCCAGATGTTTGAAGGTGATTATGAGATAATTGAAACATATACTGGAAAAGATCTTGAATATCGTGAATACGAACCGCTTTTTGATTTTGTTGAGCCAGATAAAAAGGCATATTACATAGTTTGTGATACTTATGTAACACTAACGGATGGTACCGGAATTGTACATACTGCACCATCATTCGGTGAGGATGACTCAAGAGTAGGACTTAAATACAATCTGCCTTTTGTACAGCTTGTAGATTCAAAGGGAGAGATGACTGAAAATACGAAATGGGCAGGCGTATTTGTAAAAGATGCAGATCCTCTTATACTTGATGATCTTGATAAGAGTGGAAAACTTTTTTCAGCACCTGAATTTACACACAGTTATCCACACTGCTGGAGATGTAATACTCCGCTTTTGTATTATGCGAGAGAATCATGGTACATAAAAATGACTGCTGTAAAAGATGATCTTATAAGAAATAACAAGACTATAAATTGGATACCTGAAAGCATAGGAAAAGGGCGTTTTGGCGACTGGCTTGAAAATATACAGGACTGGGCTATATCAAGGAACCGCTACTGGGGTACACCACTTAATATATGGGTATGTGAATGTGGTCATATGCATAGTATAGGAAGCATTGATGAGCTTAAATCCATGTCAGATAACTGCCCTGACAATATAGAGCTTCACAGACCTTTTATAGACAAAGTAACTATAAAATGTCCCAAATGTTCAAAACAGATGGTAAGGACACCCGAGGTTATAGACTGTTGGTTTGATTCAGGAGCTATGCCTTTTGCTCAGCACCATTATCCGTTTGAAAACAAGGAGTTATTTGAGGATCAGTTCCCGGCAGATTTCATATCGGAAGCCGTTGACCAAACGAGAGGCTGGTTTTATTCACTTCTTGCGGTGTCAACACTTTTATTTAATAAATCTTCATATAAAAATGTTATAGTGCTTGGCCATGTACAGGATGAGAACGGACAGAAGATGAGTAAATCCAAGGGCAATGTTGTTGATCCTATGGAGGCGCTTAGAGAATACGGTGCAGATGCGATAAGGTGGTATTTCTATGTAAATTCGGCGCCCTGGCTTCCAAATAGATTCCATGGTAAGGCGGTTACCGAGGGTCAAAGAAAATTTATGGGAACCCTCTGGAATACATATGCTTTTTACATACTTTACGCTGATATAGATAAATTTGATCCTACAAAATACAAGCTTGAACAAGATAAATTAAGTGTTATGGACAAATGGCTGCTTTCAAAACTCAATTCTCTTGTGCTTGAAGTTGACTCGGCTCTGGAAAATTACAAAATAACCGAATCGGCAAGAGCTTTGCAGGAATTTGTTGAGAATTTAAGCAACTGGTATGTGCGCCGCTGCCGTGAAAGATTCTGGGCAAAGGGTATGGAGCAGGATAAGATAAGTGCCTATATGACACTTTATACCGCACTTGAGGAAGTATGCAGGCTTTCTGCACCTATGATACCGTTTATCACTGAGTCTATATATCAAAATATGGTAAGAAGTGTTAATAAGGCGGCACCTGAGAGCATACATTTATGTGATTATCCTAAGGCTGACGAGTCCTATATAGATAAGGAGCTTGAGGCATGTATGGATGAGGTTTTGGATATAGTTGCAGCAGGTCGTGCGGCAAGAAATGCAGCTAATATAAAAAATCGCCAGCCGATCGCTAAAATGTATGTAAAAGCGGAAAATACATTAAGCAGTTTTTATGTGCAGATAGTTGAAGAAGAGCTGAATGTTAAATCAGTGGAATTTAGGGATGATGTTGAGGAATTCGTTTCATATGAGTTTAAGCCGCAGTTAAAGACTGTGGGACCTAAATATGGCAAATTACTTGGAGGTATAAAACAGGTACTTTCAGAGCTTGACAGCCGTACTGCTCTTAAAGAGCTTGAAAAAGAAGGTTCGCTTAGATTTGAAGTGGATGGAAACGAGGTTGAACTTTCAAAAGAGGATCTTTTAATTGAAGTTTTAAAGGATTCTGAGTTTGTGGTTGAAAGCAATCCCAGGGTAAGTGTAGTGATTGATGTAAAGCTTACGCCTGAGCTTATAAATGAGGGCTTTATAAGAGAACTTATAAGTAAGGTTCAGACCATGAGAAAAGAGGCTGGATTTGAAGTTACCGATCACATAGTTCTCGGGCAATCGGGAAATGACAGGATTGCTGAAATTATAAATAATAATATTGAGACAATAAAATCCGAGGTGCTTGCCGATGAGATAAATACCGGAAAAACAGAGGGTTTCACAAAAGAGTGGAATTTAAATACAGAACATGTTATACTTAGTGTTTCAAAGGTTAATTAAATCGGCAGTTATAAACTGAAATTTTAAATCCCGCCTGGTACAGGTATGTGGACGGAATTATTATGTTAAAATCATATGGTGAGTTTTGTAATAAGTTCCGTGAAACCTTTGTGCTATGCGGGATAATTTTTTTGGAGGAATATTTAATCAGGAGGAAGATTTAATAATGAATAAACGCTTAAGCAAGAGTGAGTTTAAGGCTGCGATAGAAAGCAACATAAAAACCCTTTACAGAAAAACTATAGATGAAGCAACTGTTGACCAGGTGTTTCAGGCAGTGTCATATGCAGTGAAGGATATAATCATAGATGAGTGGATAGCTACACATGATGAATATGAAAAGCAGGATGTAAAGGTACTTTATTATATGTCGATGGAATTTCTTATAGGAAGAACCCTCGGTAATAATATAATTAATATAGGTGCGATTAAGGAAGTAAGGGAAGCACTTTCAGAACTGGGCTTTGATTTAAATGCAGTGGAGGATAAGGAACCCGATCCGGCACTTGGAAACGGAGGACTTGGAAGGCTTGCAGCCTGCTTTCTTGATTCACTTGCAACACTGGGGTATCCGGCATATGGCTGCGGTATAAGGTATCGTTATGGTATGTTCAAACAGAAGATAGAAAAGGGCTATCAGGTTGAAGTACCTGATGAATGGCTTAAAAATCCATATCCGTTTGAGATGAAAAGACCGGAGTATGCTTATGAAGTGAAATTTGGCGGCAATGTAAGGGTTGAAAAGAAAGACGGTAAGGATGTATTTATTCATGAAAACTATAATTCAGTCAGGGCGGTGCCTTATGACCTTCCTATACTGGGATATAAAAATAATGTAGTAAATTCATTAAGAATATGGGATGCCGAAGCTATAACAAATTTCAGTCTTGAGCATTTCGACAGGGGTGAGTATCAGATGGCAGTTGAGCAGGAAAACCTTGCAAGAACTATAGTTGAGGTTCTTTATCCAAATGATAATCATTATGCAGGCAAGGAATTAAGACTTAAACAGCAGTATTTCTTTATATCTGCGAGCATACAGAGAGCTATAGCCAGATATAAGGAAAAACATAATGATATAAAAAAGCTGCATGAGAAAGTTGTATTCCAGATGAATGATACACATCCTACAGTTGCAGTGCCTGAGCTTATGCGCATACTTCTTGATGAAGAAGGGCTTAATTGGGATGATGCATGGGCAGTTACAACAAAAACCTGTGCCTATACAAATCATACTATAATGTCAGAAGCACTTGAAAAATGGCCTATTGATTTATTTTCAAGACTTTTGCCCAGGATTTATCAAATAGTTGAAGAAATTAATCGAAGATTTGTTGAAAGTATAAAAAAAGCTTATCCGGGTAATGAAGAAAAGGTTGCCGATATGGCAATTCTTTACAACAACCAGGTTAGAATGGCTTATATGGCGATAGTAGGAAGCTTTTCAGTAAACGGAGTTGCGAGGCTGCATACCGAGATACTGAAAAAACAGGAATTAAAAGATTTTTACCTTATGATGCCTGAAAAATTTAATAATAAAACAAATGGTATAACGCAAAGACGTTTTCTGCTTCATGCAAATGAGCTGCTTGCCGACTGGGTCAGCAAAAAGATAGGCAGCGACTGGATATGCAATCTTTCTGCCATATCAAAGCTTAAGGATTATCTTGATGATGAAAAAGCTGCAATGGAATTTATGGACATCAAACACCGCAATAAAGTGAGACTTGCCGCCTATATAAAAGAACATAACAACATAGAAGTTGATCCTGATTCAATATTTGATATACAGGTTAAGAGACTTCATGAATATAAAAGACAGCTTCTTAATATACTGCATGTTATGTATCTTTATAATAAACTTAAAGATGATGACGGATTTGATATGTATCCGAGAACGTTTATATTCGGGGCAAAGGCAGCAGCGGGTTACAGAAGAGCGAAACTTACAATTAAACTTATAAATTCAGTGGCAGATGTTATAAATAATGACAGCAGTATAAACGGAAAGATAAAAGTTGTGTTTATAGAAGATTATAAGGTTTCAAACGCTGAGATTATATTTGCAGCTGCAGATGTAAGCGAACAGATATCAACCGCCAGCAAGGAGGCTTCAGGCACAGGAAATATGAAATTTATGCTCAATGGAGCAATTACCTTAGGTACTATGGACGGTGCCAATGTTGAGATAGTTGAGGAAGTGGGAAAAGATAATGCGTTTATATTTGGTCTTTCGTCTGATGAAGTGATTAAGTATGAAAAGGATGGAGGCTATGATCCGCTTGAGATATTTAATAAAGATTCTGAGATAAGAAAGGTGCTTATGCAGCTTACAAACGGGTATTTTTCAGCTGAAAATCCGGGTATGTTTAAGGAGATATATGATTCACTTCTTTACCCTGATGAAGGTGGAAGAGCTGATATATACTTTATACTTAAGGATTTTAATTCATATGCACAGGCACATGAGAGGATAGATAAAGCTTACCAAAATAAAAAGGCATGGGCTAGAATGGCACTTTTACAGACTGCTTCATGCGGTAAGTTTTCTTCAGACAGGACTATTGAAGAATATGTTAGAGATATATGGCATCTTAAGAAAGTGGAAGTGAAAATGCCAAAAAACAGCAAATAGTATAAATAATATATAAATATAATCTATAAAGAAATGTAAATATATGAAAAAATTAATAAGTTTTGATGTTGACATGACTTTGCTTGATCATGCGGATTATAATATACCTAAGTCCGCACTCAAAGCAGTAGAGCTTTTAAAAAAGGCGGGCAATATAGTTGCAATAGCTACGGGAAGAGATATGGCGAATCACCATGGGAAGCCTCTTGCAGATATTATAGATCCTGATGCTATGATAGAACTTAACGGTACTAAGATTACTGTGGGAGAGAAGATAATATACAGGCATTATTTTGATAAATCTCTTTTAAGGAGACTTGCACAGTTCTGCCTTAAAAAAGGCTATGCGATAGGTGTTACAATAGGTGATGATGATTATTATTTTAATCAAAATATAATTGATGAATATGATAGAAAATATTGGGGGGCTTCATTTAGAAATTTTAAAAATCCTGAAAAGCTTTTTGATATGGATATAGGCACCTTGGCTTATGTAGGCGAGATATCAGGGGCTTATGATATTGAAAAAAATTTTAATGAATTAAGATGCCCGGCTTTTGCCGCTGTACATGGTGCCGATATAATAGAAAAGGGAAACAGTAAGGCAGAGGGACTTAAAAGACTGTGCAGCTACTACGGGATAGATATAGCCGATACAGTGGCTTTCGGTGATTCATATAATGATCTTGAGATAGTAAGTGAAGCTGGTACTGGAGTTGCTATGGGCAATGCTATAGAGGAGCTTAAAAATGCAGCTGATTTTGTAACTGATGATGTAGGCAAGGACGGAGTATATAATGCCTGTGTAAAATTGGGGCTTATTTAATTATTTTAATTAAAAAATAAGGTATTATTTATAGTTTTTATTTTGAAAATATGCTAAAGTATCAAAGGAAATAATGATTTAATTATTGTTTCATCTAAGTAAGATATTTATTGTAGCATTTTATAAAATTTATATAAAATTATATGCCGCAATAAATTAAAATCAAGGAGGATAATTATGAAGCTTAATAAGAAAATAGCACTATATGTTTCTGTATTTGTGATTGGAGCGGCTTTAGCAACAGCCTGTTCAAGTAAAAAAAATGAGGAGTCCGGTCAGAACCAGAGTCAGAGCAGCTCGGGTGCAGAATCCGCACCATCAGGGCAAACCTCAGCCGGTGCAGCTTCATCAGCTGCAAAAAAGGCTGATAAAAAGGTTGATCTTAATTATGACATAATAAATAATGTAGGTGATGATAAGGAAGCTATTATAAATGCACTTGGAAATCCGGCAAATGAAAGCAAGACGGATATTTCAATTATACTTGAATATAAAAATCCTGACAGAAAGTTACATCTTTTTCCTGAAACAGATATGAAGGCTGCAAATACCTGTTGGGCAGCTTTTGCAACGGCTGGAGATATGTGGGGTGTCAAGGAAAAAATGAAAAAGGAAGATTTCCTGAAGGAAGCTGTAAGTGGTGAAAATCAGGAAGTTATTGATGGTGAAAATCTTGATGACAGCGAAGTCAGTGTAGGTAAAAAAGGACAAAAGACTATTGAATTTGCAAGTGAAGGATACTCATTTATTATAGCATTAAATGATGACGGTACAATAGATGCAAATTCGCCTGCAGGTGTATTTTCGCTTGATGCCGAGGCTACTCCCGTTGAAAACGCACCATAAAGAAATAAAATCATAAATGCATAAAAAGATATACATGATGTATAATTACTGCTGTATATCTTTTTTGCATGTTTATAAGGCTTAACTGCTAAATAAAAATCAAAATTAGGAGATGGTGTGTTTCACACCGCATTTATTTAAGAGCGGAGATTTTAGCATACCGATTGTATTTATGAGAATAAAATCAGATAAATTAACGATATTTTTTTTAGTACTTTTACTTATTTTAAATACATGTATGTGGATGGGAGACGGTTTTGTATATGCACAAGGTGAAGTTCCTGATATAGCCTCTGAAGGAGCAGTGCTTATGGATGCTGACAGCGGTGAGATTTTATATGAAAAAAATGCTTCAAAAAGATATTATCCCGCATCTATAACAAAGATGATGACTGCTCTTGTCGTAATTGAAAATTCAGGGCTTGATGATACTGTGGTATTTTCAAAATCGGCAACAACAAATCTTGAAAGCGGAGCGGTAAATTTAAAGGTTAGTGCAGGTGATAAGATAAGCGTAAGAGACTGTCTTTACGGATTGCTTTTAAAATCGGCAAATGAGGTTGCAAATGGTCTTGCAGAGCATACAGGAGGTTCAACCGGCGGATTTGCTTCAATGATGAATTCAAAAGCGAAGGCTCTTGGCTGTACAAATACAAACTTTGTAAATCCAAGCGGTTTAAATAACAATTCACATTATACAACTGCGAGGGATATGGCAATTATTGCACAGGCGTGCTTTAATAATGCCTCCTTTAGAAAAATAAATCAGACTGAATCCTATACTTTTCCGGCAGTTAAAAATTGCGGCAGCAAAGTAATTACAGTAGGTCATAAAATGATGCGTAAATCCGATTCCAGGTACTATGAAGGTATTATAGGCGGAAAGACCGGCTATACCAAAAAAGCCGGACATACACTTGTAACGGGTGCACAAAGAGACGGAAAAAGGCTTATAGTGGTTATATTAAAAAGTTCGTCAACACATTATGAAGATACGAAAAAACTGCTTGATTACGGTTTTTCAAAAAAAACATCTTCAAAATCAGTAAAAAATCCTATTGAAAATACAAATCAACCACCTGAACTTTCAAATGCAGTTCAGAGCCGTACACCTGTTGATCCCCCTGATTCAGGAAATGCTTCGAAAGAAAGTGTTTATGAAAATATGCCTTATAAAACAGGCTGGCAAAGGGATGATAGAGGATGGTATTATATGACCGGTGAAAAAAGCTGGTATGCTTCGGGTATATACACTATTAATGGAGAAAAATATTATTTTGATGCAGGCGGATATATGCTTACAGGCTGGCAGCAGTATTCACCGGGGGACTGGTATTATATGATGGACTCCGGGGCTGTAAAGTATTCTTCATGGCTTGAATATAAAGGAGCATGGTACTATCTTGGTTCTGACGGAAAGATGCTTAAGGATACTAAAACTCCTGACGGTTACTATGTAGACAGCAGCGGAGTATGGGTAAAACATTGATTTTATATTTAAAGAAAATTATCTTGGCAGGGATTTTTTTAGTCTCTGCCTTATTATTAAGGTCCGAGTATGAAAAATCATGCCTTAAAGTCAGTTTTTATAAAATAAGAACAAAAAAAAAGATTGGGGAAAAAATAAACTCAAAAAAACGTCTTATATTTTTAAGTGATCTTCATAATAAGAAATTCGGCATAGATAATGAAAGACTTATAACTGCGATTGATTCTCTTTCGCCTGATATATTGTTGATAGGCGGTGATATGCCTGTTGTAAAAAAAGGAAAAAAAATCAGGTATACAGGGAGCTTTAAGGGACCCGATATAGACACAACATTAAAACTTTGCCTTTCTTTATCGGAAAAATATCCTGTATTTTACTCTAACGGGAATCATGAACTGCGACTTAAAGATAAAAAAATATATGGCAACAAATATCTTTTTTTTAAAAATGCTCTTAAAAGGGCAGGGGTGCACTATCTTGAAGATAAGCAGGAAGATTGCGGATGTTTTAGTATTGCGGGGCTTGATATTGATATGAAGTACTATACCAATAAATACAGTATGAACGATATTTATATAGAAAAAAAGATTGGAAAATGCAGCAAATTAAAATTTAACATACTGCTTGCACATTCACCGATGTATCATGCTGCATACGCTGACTGGGGAGCTGACCTCGCACTTTCAGGACATTTCCACGGCGGTACAATAAAGCTTTTTAAGAATATAGGACTTATGACACCGCAATATCATTTTTTCAGCAGAAATGTGGCAGGCATGAAGGATATAAAGGGGAAAAAAATGATAATATCTGCCGGACTTGGAACACACAGCATAAAAATAAGATTAAATAATAAGCCTGAAATAGTTGTAATTGATATTGTACAGATGTAAAATATATGGGATTATAAAAATTACTGTATATATTTTATAAAATAGGATTATATATTGGAGACCAGATGCCTAAGGGATTTTCATATAAGCTTGAAAAATTTGAGGGGCCGCTTGATCTGCTCCTCCATCTTATAGAAAAAGATAAGATTAATATTTATGATATACCGGTTGCACAGATAGCAGAGCAGTATATGGAGTATGTATCAGCTATGCAGGAAAAGGATCTTGATATAATGTCAGACTTTCTGGTGATGGCTGCCACGCTTCTTGATATAAAATCAAGGATGCTTTTGCCTGTACAGAAAGATGATGAAAACGGTATAGAGGAGGACCCCAGAAAGGAGCTAGTTGAAAAACTTCTTGAGTATAAAAGATTTAAGCTTATGGCACAGGAGCTTGCAGGTATGGAGTTTGAAACAAATCATATTTTGTTTAAAGAATGTCTGTTGCCGGAGGAAGTTGCAGGTTATGAAAAACCTGTAGTTTTAGATGAACTGCTTGAAGGGGTAGAGCTTCATAGGCTTAAGAGTATATTTGAGGAGATAATAAAAAGAAGTGAGTACAGGCTGGATAGGCGCAGGAGCAGCTTTGGGACGATAAAAAAGGAGTCTATAAGTCTTGAAGAACGTATAAATTCGCTTATGCAGTATGCAAGTGCAAAAAGGAAATTTTCATTTAGAGGGATTTTTGAAAAAAAGGCCGGAAAACTTGAGATTGTAGTTACTTTTTTAGCTTTGCTTGAACTTATGAAAATAGGCAAGATAAGGCTTAGTCAAAATGCTCTATTTGATGATATGGAGATAGAATTTATTGAAGATAAGGATAATTAATCGAAAATTTAAAACAGCAAAGAAATATAGCGGGTGCTGTCAGGATTAATGCCTGTGTAGATAGCAGATTAATAGATCTTTAAAACAGGAAGTCCATTGGTTTTAGCAGATGGGCAACTTACAAAATAGTTTTGAAATGGAGCTTTATATGACTGTAAATACTTCTGATGCAGTGAATATGCCTGATGAAAATTCAGATAGCAGGTTTTTTGCCGGGCAAGGAGATCTAAAAGAAAATATACGTGATAAAATACGTGATGAAAGGGTGGTTGAGGCGGTGCTGTTTACTATGGGCAGGTCTGTTGACTTAAAGCAGCTTGCCGCAGCTCTTGAAAGTACAAAGGAGGAAGCTCTTGCCGCTGTAAAAAGTCTTATGGAAAGATATGCTACAGACGCAAGTGCGATGCAGATAATAGAGCTTGACGGTTCTTATCAGATGTGTACTAAACCTGAATATTATAATGAGCTTATAAGAGTTGCAAAGGTGCCTAAGCGACAGGTGCTTACTGACTCAATACTTGAAACATTATCTATAATAGCCTATAAACAGCCTGTTACAAAGGCGGAAATAGAAAATATAAGGGGAGTGGCTTCAGACTATGCCGTAAACAAGCTTATAGAATATGGTCTTGTCAATGAAGCCGGAAGGCTTGATCTGCCGGGAAAACCAATCCTTTTTGCAACAACTGAAGAATTTCTAAGACGATTTGCAGTTGATTCGGCAAAAAATCTTCCACAGCTTGATACTGACAGAGAGGCACAGATATTACATGAGGTTGAGGAAGAGGTAGGTTTCAAATTCGGTTTTGAAAATCTTGAAGATACTGAAGATAATATAACCGGTGAAAATGGTATTTTTAATGAGTCTGATGGAAATGATATCTCCTGATGCCGACAGTGATAAGTATAGGATTAATATGCGATGAAAGGTTTTGTGGATATTTACAATGGAATTAAAAATAAAAATCAAGTATTTCAGTGATAAAATTGAAAAGCTTAGATATATAGAGAAAAAGAGTGATTGGATAGATTTGCGTGCTGCGAAGGACATAGAGCTTAAAGCCGGCGATTATGCCCTTATACCGCTGGGAGTTGCAATTAAGCTGCCTCATGGATATGAAGCACATGTGGTTCCAAGAAGCTCTACATTTAAGAATTTCGGTATCATACAGACAAATTCAATGGGAGTAATTGATGAAAGCTATTGCGGAAACAATGACCAGTGGTATATGCCTGTATATGCAATAAGGGATACAAATATAAGGATAAATGACAGAATCTGCCAATTCAGGATTATGGAACATCAGCCGACCGTTGTGTTTGATGAGGTATCAAAACTTGAAGACAGCGACAGGGGCGGTTTTGGCAGTACCGGTAAAGCTTGATTTATATGTGGAGGTATGGTCTGAAATGTTTAGGATAAATAAAATAAATTTAATTGTGGTATCGTTAATTATAATTTCATCATCTATGCTTAGTGGATGTTTTTCAGAACTAAAGGCTGAAAAAAATGCAAAGCGGGAAGCGATGGCTATGTTTAATGCTAAGGATTATGCAAATGCGGCAGTTAAATTTGACGAAGCATTTAATATAAGAAAGGGAAGTAAAATTGATGCCTCAAGGGCAGATATACTTGAATATAAGGCGGAAGCACTATATCTTTCAGGAAATTATTCGGCATCGGGCGGGGTTTATGCTCTGCTTAGCGAAGCATATCCAAATAATACAGATTATATGGATATGAGAGTTATATGTATATGCAGAGCTGATGAGGATATTGTACTTGCAAAGAACATATATGATGCTTCTGAAGCCAAACTAAATGCTGCCGGTCAAAAAAATGCCGGCAAAGGAGATTTAACCTCATCAAATACTGTGGTAACTGCAACATTTGGTACTTCATCAGGTGTATATAACATACATGTTGAGGCTTTATGTGAGCTTATAACATCACTTTCCAGAACAGATGAGGGGGCAACCCAGGCACTTGCATATTACAGCACAATGGCATTAGATGATGCAAGACTTAATGCAAAATTCTGTAATCAGATAGGAAGACTTTACTATATGAAAAATGATTATGCAAATGCTGTTAATTTTTATGAAAAAGGATTGAGTATAGGTGGTGATGATAAAACAATTAAGGCGTTAAAATTTAATCTTGCAGTTGCATATGAAGCAGGTATGCATTTTGAAAAAGCTCTTGAGTTGTTTGAGGATTATGTTAAAACATATGGAGGAGAAGAGATAGCACTTCATGAAATAAGTTTTATAAAATCCAGGATTAAAGGGAAAAAAGAAAATTAGCTTTTATAAGATTCTAAGAGACTATTATATGTTATACAAGAGTTTTTATAAGGAATAAAGTGAAATCAGACAGGTTTTATAGAGTATAAGGGCATGTTCAGCAGGATAATATTATAAAATATATGGAAAACAAATATAATAAATTAAAAGAGAATAAATTAATTGAAACTTCGGATATTCAGGAAAGGGTTATACTTGTAGGAGTATCTTTAGGAGATTTGGCAAGTACTGAGGATAGCCTTGATGAGCTTGAACAGCTTGCAGACACTGCAGGTGCCGTAACTGTCGGCAAATTAGTGCAAAATCTGGACAGGA
>ERZ773083.751-NODE-751-length-24653-cov-21.170217_pt1 | contig 24653 bp, 20 predicted proteins | sample MGYA00511465_ERZ773083 | MGnify/ENA primary metagenome ERZ773083 (study PRJEB29015, sample SAMEA2738001) | human oral metagenome | biome: human oral; feature: human-associated habitat; material: dental | place: China | collected 2060 ... | reverse complement strand
CTCCGGCTCGCCTGCGGCGCAGCGGGCTTGAGCGCGCGTGCGGCAGCCCGGGCCGACGCAGTCAAGCATGCGCCTGGCCGGCCGAGGCCTTCAGCCGTGTTCGTTCAGCGCGGACGCCCCACCCATCGGGGAACGCTCTTCGCGTATTCCTCGTACTCCTTTGGAAAAGCGCGTCGCAAAGCCGCTTCTTCCGCGGGAACCTGCAGCAGGCCGACGAGCAGTGCGAAACAGGCGGCGGGCAGCCAAGCCCACGGGCCGCGCAAAACGGCGTGGGCGGCGAGGATCGCCGCCATTGCCACGTACATGGGATTGCGCGTGAGACGGTACACGCCGTCGCGCACGAGGGCGCGGGGGCGTTCGACGTCGACCGGGTTGGCCGAAACTCCGGCCCGGTAGAAGCGCATCGACGAGCCAAACAGAAGCGCCAGCCCCGCGAGCGCAATCGGCAGCGACAAGCCCCACTGCCACCACCGCGGACCGCCGGGAGACGCCGGCGCCAAAGCCTGCGCGACCAAGCCGCCGGACATGAGGAACATTGGGGGAATTCTGAGCATTGCAGCGCCGCCCTTTCGATGGCAGCGTCGGCTATCCCAGCAGGGGCGCCAGCGCGTCCAGCAGCGAGACGAAATCCTCGTCGCCCGTCTCGGACTCGAACTCGCCGATTTCCAAACCCACCACTTCGCCCTCGGCGAGCGCCTCGGCGACCTCCCGCAGTTCGGCGAGCGTCACGCCTCCCGGAACCCGATACTCCGTCGGCACGGCGCCCGGCTCCAGCACGTCGCAGTCGATGTGGACGTAGACCGGGCGGCCTTTCACCGCGGAGGCGACTCGCCGCGCAAGGTCGGGGCCCGGCAGCACTTCAGTCAGCCCGCTCGAATCGATCGTCCCGCGTTCGGGCGGATCGACGTCGCGCACGCCCACAAGAATCGCCTTGTCCGCTGCGAGGCCGGACCCCAGTCCGGAGTCCCACAGGCCGAGCGGCCCGGAAAGCGCGAGCCCTCCCAAGTAGTCGCTCGTCGTGCTCTCGGGCGTGTTGACGTCGGCGTGGGCGTCAAACCAGACGACGACGGCGTCGGGCCTGTGGGCGGCGACGACCGGAAGGGTTGCGAGCGCCACCGCGCAGCGTCCTATGACGCTGACGGGCCGCGCTCCCTGCCCGAAGACGCTTTCGTAGCGGCGGCTCATGGCGAGCAGGTCGGCTCGCGCCAGCTTCAGCTCGACGTCCCACGGCTGAGCCGCGGCGGGACGGCGGGAGCCTATCGCGTAGGCGAAGGTTCCCAGGCGCACGCTCAGCGCGCCGGCCAGCAAATGGGAGGCTATCATCGCTCGGTCGTTGCGGTCCCCGGCTCGGCCCGCGTAATGCGTCAGCGCAATGCTGTGCGTGCCCATGGCTGCTCCTCTTGACGAAGAAAACTCTCTTACAAGCCTACTGACGTCGCCCCCGTTGGAAAAGGCCCAAGGCCCCTGCGCCTCTAACCTTTCTCATCCGGGCACGGAACGTCGGGGATCCTTTCTCCCCCGAGCATTCTTCGGAGCATGCCCGGCCCCAAGCGGATGGAGGCGTTGTGGTCTTTGCCGCGAACGCACACGCGGCTTGCGCGTTTCATTCCGATGCCGCGATATGTGCGCAGCGCCGCGGCAGATTCGCCGACGGCGTCGAACGAGCCATCCGATCCCCCTTTGCCGGGAGAGTCCTGGGAGCCGACAAGCCACACCATTGCGAATTTGCTTTTCAACCCCGCGCCAGGCTGGGGCGAGAAATCGCTCTCCGGATCGAAGCTCCCTCCGCCGACCATCAGCGCGCCGCCCCCGGCGAACAGGTCGCTGTTTTCCGCCATGAGGAAGTTGGTTGTCTCCTCGGCGCCTCCCGAGAATCCGGCGAGCCAGACATTGTCCCTGCCGACGCCGTGCCGTTTGTAGACGTCGAGGATGAACGCCCGAAGCCAGGCGGTCGAGTCTTCGTCGCGCCACCATGTTTTCGTCGACTTGTCGGGAGTGACCGGCGCGACCAACAGAAGGCCGCGCTCGCGCGCGACCTGTCTAAAGGACTCGAGGACGTACGCGCTGTCCTCGCGCGCAAACTCGGGATAACCGTCTCCGTGAAGGTAGAAGAGTACGCCCTTCGGTCTCTTTCCATCCAGATGGCCGGCGTAGACGGCGTACTGGCTCGTCGTCCCTTTAAACGTGAACGTCCGCTTCGGCAATTCAGTTTTGACAGCGAGCCGCCCGACGGCGGGCGAAGCGGAGGAAGCGGGGAGGGACGAGGCGGAAGAAGGGGCCGCGGAGGGAAAACACCCGCTCAAGCCCACGGCGAAGGCGGCTGTTGCGAAGAGAAGGCGTCGCATGGTCGTTGCTCCCGGTGGTCTCGCTCATGTGCATGACGCATCGCAAATTACCAGCCGCGAGCACGACTGCGACAGGTAAGAAGTCACCAAGTTCGCGCTCGGCCTTTGGCCGGCTCATCGCTCCGCAAATGAGCCGGCCAAAGGCGGCGACAGTCGGTTCGTATTTCAAGACGTGCGGGATCGGCACGCCGAACCGGCCGGCCACCGGAATCACGTGCCGCAAGGTCACCCGCGCGGCGCCGAGGGCACCGGATCAATCCGCATGCAGCTCGATCCCTTCGCCGTCCATCTTCTCGTTTAGCGCGGCCAAGCGCTTTTCGGGGTCGAGCAGCGGATCGAGGATGTGCTTGGCCAGCCTCTCCGCCGACTCTTCGACGTCGGCGGGCGTCGCTTCGACCGCGCCGTTGAAGATGAAGGCGGGCAGAAACTTCAGATGGACGAGGTTCGCGGTCTGCTGCAGCGGCTTCATGAGCTCGCTCATCGAGAAGTTGTTGTACCCGCCGGCGCGATACGACTCCGCCGGGCCTCCCGTCGAGATGGCCGAGACCCACTCGCGCCCTTCGAGCGCCCTTCCTTTCGGCCCGTAGGCCCAGTTGTAGGTGAGCACCTGGTCGAGCCACTGCTTCATCAGCGGCGGGGTCGAGTACCAGTAGAAGGGATGCTGGAACACGATCCGGTCGTGCGCAAGCAGGGCCTCCTGCTCCGCGGCGACGTCGATCTTTCCGTCGGGATACAGCTCGTAGATCTTGCGGACGGTGACCTCGGGCTCTCCCTCGAGGCGCTCGACCCACGCCTCGTTGACGGTGGAAGCCGAGAGATTGGGGTGGAAGACGTTGACCAGAACTTTCACTTGTTTCTCCTCAATGCTGAGCCGGACGGCGGGCGAAGCGCCGTCCGACCGTTCGCGCGCTGAACGGTTTCGACGCGGCGGCGCGCCCGTTTTGCGCGTCGCAGCTGCGCCGCCTCCTCACTCTACCCCACGTGGAAATAGCGCTTGACCAAGTCTTCGACCCGCACCCGCTTCTCCGCAATGTCCACGCGAAGGGTCTCGTCTCCCAGGCCGATGAGCTTCTGTGCCCAAGCGTCGACGAGCCCCGCGGGGAAAACGCCGCGCTCCTCGTAAGCCGAGCGTTGGGCGAGCAGACGCCGGGCGGCCTCGGCGCACGACGTCGGAAGCTGCTCGAGCTCGACCATCTGCGACGCGTCCCCGCTGACGCGTCTGGAATTCGCGTAGTCGAGCATGGCCGGGTCGGTCAGGCCGATTCGGGCGGCGACCGTCACGCCGGCAAGCAGCAGGTGGACGTTCGCCGAGCCGTCGGGCGAGCGAAGCTCCACGGTCTGCGAGTCGTTCGGAAGCGCGCCCGCCGGCCCCTCCTGGGGGTTGGCGTCGCGGAACATGCGGTCGTCGAGGTTCTGCCATCCCAGCGGCACTCGCACGAGCACCGACCGATTGCGGTCGCCCCAGCAGATGGCCGTGGGGGCCTCTTGGCGGGGGACGAGGCGCAGGAACGAGGTTGGCACCGTGTTGCCGAAGGCCGTGAGCGACGCCGCATGGAGGAGGTAGCCGCCGATGACCTTGCGGGCGGCGTCGGTGAGCCCCGCGCCCTCCGAAAACTGGTTGACGCCGTCCTTCATGAGCCGCGTGTGGAAGTGCATCCCGGAGCCGGCCTGCCCCACCGCGATCTTAGGCGAAAAGGAAACTTCGATTCCGTGGGAATGGGCCACTTCGCGCACCACCCACTTGGCCAGCGTCATCTGGTCGGCGGCGCGCACGACGTCGACGGGCAAGAACTCGATTTCCTGCTGAACCGCTTGAACGCCGTCGGCGACGAAGTTGCCGACCTCCGCGTGGGCGTACTTCACCGAGCATCCCATCTGCGCGAGGTGATAGAGCGCCTCAGTGCGCACCTCCTCCCATTTCGAGAAGGGCGAGGCCTCGTGGTACCCGCGCTGCGGCTCGACCGGGAACAGGCTCTCCTCCGCAGAGAACAGGTAGTACTCGAGCTCGCCGAGGGCTTCGAGCCGGCAGCCCGTCGCGTCCTCCAGAGCGTCCTGCGCCTTGCGCAGAACCTGCTGAGGCGCGCTGGCCAGCGGATTTCCATTGACGTCGTAGAACCCGCACATGATGTCGAGGCTCGGGATCGGATTGAAGGGATTGAGAAACGCGGTGCGCAGCTGCGGCACGACGTAAAGGTCCGAGCTGACGGCATCGACGAAATCGAAGAGCGAGGAGCCGTCCACGCGCTCCCCCATCGTCAGCACCCTCTCGAGGTGGGCGGCGGACTGAATCGCAAAGTTGAGGGTTTTGAGCCTGCCGTCGCCGCCGACGTAACGGAGGTTGAGCATCGGTATGTCGCGCTCGCGGACGAATCGAAGGATGTCGGCCCGCGTGAACTTCTCCGCGGGTTTCCCGAGGTCTTGGACGAGCGGGTTTGGAATCAAAGCCAGAGGATCGGCCTCGAGCATGTGTTTCTCCTAGCGGCGGGGCGACGTCGAACAGACGCGGTTTACAGCGAATTGGCGGGATAAACGAGATTATCGCAGATGCTCCGAAACCGGCCAATCGACGGTCGTTTTGGCCGGCGCGCAATCCAGGGAAGAGCGGACGCGGCCCCGGCGAATGCATCGGCGCAGGTCCGGGCTTGCTGGAACGCACTCCGCCGGCAGCCGCGCACAGCAACGCCGTCCCCATGCCTGCTTCCTTTTCACAGGCGTTTTCGCCTTTCACGGGCGCTGTCGGGATGTCTTCGCCTCACGCACTTCGGCCGACAGGCACTCCGCAAGAACTCGGCAGCCCCTCCGCGAGAACGCGGTCGAGCTCTTGGCGCATGCGGCCCTCCTCGTCGCTGCCGTTCGTTTGAAACGACAAAACCTTGACCCCGCACAGGCGGAGTATGGACTCCTTGATCCCATCGCGTCTAAGCTGCACGGGTTTGTCTTCGTGGAAAGCGGTTCCGTCGACCTCGATGGCCAGCAGGGCGCGGCGCGTCACGGCGTGGTAGACGACGAAGTCGACGGCCGACGTCGAACGGACGAACTTTCGCTGGCGCTCGCTCAAAAGCGTTAAGTCAGGAACGAGGTCGCGAAGCCGCACCTGAAAGACCACGTCCAACCAGCCTTCGTATTTGGACTCGCCGAGCAGGTCCTTGAGCAGGGTGAACATGATGTTCTCTGACTTGTATTTGCATTTGCCCCGCAGGCCGGAGGCGAACTTCGCCAACCGCTCGGAATGCTTGCGGTACAGAAGGTCGAAAACGGACACGATGCGGCTTTCAACCACCTGATCCGGACACTGATAGCGAATGTAGTCGGCAAGGGCGGAGATGTTGACGCTCCCCCTCATTTCACCGTCGTCGGTCACGAGGACGAACCGCTCTTTTGCCCGAGAGACCGCGACATTGATGAGACGGGGGTCGTCCGCGAAGCTGAGAGCCCTGCGTCCGTCGCGAGACTCGTCGAGAACCGTGCTGAAGACCATCGTGCGAGCGCCCCTGCCTTGGAACTTGTGAACGGTTTCTGAGAGCCACCCGCCGCCGGCCTCGCCATCCGCCCGCCCGCCAAAGGCGCCCTCGAGCGCCTGATCGAGGCGGTCGGCGTGGAGCCGGAAGGGCGCCGCGAAGCCGACTTCGAGGTCGCTTCCCCGCCGCACATTGAGATCGGCGGGAGAAATGCCGCATTCGGCGAGGGTTTCCCGCATGACGACGTCGATCTCCCGCTGGTTGTACCTGCCCTTGACCGCGCCCCGGGCGATGTGGCGATGATGGTTGCCCGGCGCCGTCTTGAACATGGCCAGGGGCGGCCCGGCGGCTTCGCCCGGCCCGTCCGCCAGGGGAATGAGCTGGCCGCCGTAGAACATTCCATTGCAAAATCCGATGATCTCCGGCGCGCACCTGAAGTGCTCGCGCAGCATCGTCTGCGGCAGGCTCTCGCCGTAGAGTTCCTTGACGGATTCCAGGATCGAGAAATTTCCGACGTCGTACGCCGGGGCCGGTGGCGCGGGAAGGGCCTTGGCCCACTTCTTGTCGAGCACTGGCGCGAGCTGTTTGAGATCGCCGACCACAACAACGTTGCGGGCGCGGCTGAGCGCCAGCGCAGCGCTGAGAACGTCCGTCAGCGTCGCTTCGTCGATGATCAGCCAGTCGAGCAGGGTTCCCTCCGCGAGGTTGCTGCGAATCGAATGGCAGGTGGTCAGCACAACCGGGTATTCGCGCAGGAGATCCTTCGTTTGCCTGCGAAGGCCTTCATCGTCGAAGCTCTTTCTTGCCGCGCCGCGATACCGGCGGCGCAACGCGTCGTCGAGAGCCTGGCGAGACAGCGCCTTGTGCCGCTTTCGAACGGATTCCTCGTCGGCCCGGGCAAGGGTTTCCTCGAGGCTCCTCTTGCGCTCCTCCAACTCCTCGAGGCTCCGGGTGTAGAAGGCCCTTTGCAAGCGAAGGACGACGTCGGCGTCCCTCGGGTCGAGGCTTTTGAGCGATCCGTACTCGAAATGCCTGCGGATGCGGCCGACGATGCCCGAAAGGCCGCCCGGCAGCTCCGCCCGGACGGCCGTCTCCGCGAGGTACTTGACGATCTTGTCGGAGGATTTGCGCAGCAGAGGCAACCCGTCGAGGTCGGCGAAGCGCTCGCCGCGCATGCGACGCTCAAAATGCGAAAACTCCAGTGTGCATTCCTCGATTGACCGCCGCACCTCGGCGAGCTCGCGGCTGGCCCTCCATATGCCGACGAGCCTGCTTTCCGCTTCGGCGATCTCGGAATCGACGTTCCGCCCGCCGCCGTTCGGCTCGGCGGCACTCGGCTCGGCGCCCTCCGGGCCGTCGTCTCGGCCGACGGCCTTCGAGCCGTCGATTTGATGGCCGCCCGCCTGACGAGCGCCGTCCGAAGCCTCCGAGTCCACGCGGGCCGCTTCCCCGCCGCTGCGCGCCTTCTGCCCGGCCTTCCACTTCGCCAGCGCGTGCATTCTCGACTCTTGCCCCCGAAGAAACTCCGCGACCATTCGTTTGTTTCCGAGCCGGGCGGCCACGAATCCGAGCCCCGCCTCGTCGAGTTTGTCTCGAACGTTGTCGACTGCGGCGTTGCTGAAGGAGACGATCCCCGCCGTCAGTTTCGAGTGCTGAAGGAGATTGGCGACGATGTTGAGGATCGTTTCGGTTTTCCCGGTTCCCGGCGGCCCGTCGATCACGCTGATCCTGTTCCTGAGGGCCTTGGCGACGGCGTCGCGTTGGTCCTCGTTTCCGTTGAAAGGCAAAATGACGGGCTGATCAGGATACTGCGTTTCCCCGTTCGCCCCGTTGAGATAGGCGGCGAGGGCGCTGTCGGGGTCGATGAAGTCCAGCCTCTCGTGCCCCTTTCTCGTCCAGTTCTCAGGGCCAAGAAGCTTGACGACGTCCTTCCAATAGCGGCGAACTTCGGCCGCGCGGCCGTCTGCGGCCGCGGAGGAGACGATTTCCACCGCGTCGGCGGGGTATGTGTACGCGCGGTCGTGCGAGACGATTCGGACCCATGAGTACTCCCGGTCCCAGACGTCCGTGAAAAGCGCGGCCGTCAGGCTCCCTCCCCAGCCGCGGCCGCGCACCCGCAGCTGCTCCTCCGGCTCAATCCTTATCTCGTGCGAATATTCGAGAAGCCGGGCATTCGGGTGGTTATACGGATAGGGCGTTCTGCAGTTCACATACTCGATCTGCACCTTTCGGTCCAAAAGGCTGCAACGTCTGACTTCCTTTGTTTTGTCCACGATTTCGCCCCCGTTGATCGGCGGGGCCAAGATGAGATATCGATCTGGATCGACCATTGCCACACCTCGTCTGTTGTGTTGCATACCACTTTTTACTTTAACGTAAGCATCAAGCGAATGCCAGACCCAATCCCTGGGAATTTACGGAAGGCGTGGTCGAAGTTTCCCCAGACATGGGTGTCAGTACCCGTGTCGTCTTGCTTGAGAATCGCCTTGGAGGCGGCAGGAAGCGGGTATCGTCAATCAAGCACGCGGAGAGAATCAGTCGTCTGAAGCCGATCGGCCCGGAAGAACCCGCTGTCCGCAACAAGTCACGCAATCGTACTAACATGCAGAATCGAGGGACACCATGGCAGTGCTCGCAGCAGGACGACGGCATTCAGTAGCTTGCACGGCGGAGGGAAGGGCCGTGGCCGCAGGATATCGCCGCGGAGGCGAATGCGCCGTGGACGAGTGGACGGACATCGTCGCCGTAGCGGCCGGAAACGTCCACACCGCAACCAACACAGGCCGCTCGCACACCATCGGCCTTCGGGCCGACGGCTCCGTCGCGGCAACGGGATGGAACGAGCACGGCCAGTGCGACGTCGATATCTGGAGCGACGTCGTCGCGATCTCCGCCGGATGGCGCAGGACCCTCGCAGTGCGCGGGGACGGGGCGGTTCTGGCGCTGGGCAGCAACGAAGAAGGCCAGTGCGACGTCGAAGGCTGGAGCGACGTATCCGCGACCGCCTGCGGCGACTGGCACTCCTTGGGGCTCAGGCGCGACGGCGCAGTCCTCGCCGCGGGGAACAACCGCTACGGCCAGTGCGACGTCGAAGGCTGGAGCGACGTCGTCGCGGTCGGCGCGGGCTGCCTCCACACGGTCGGGTTGCGCGAAGACGGCATGGTTGTGGCGACCGGATGGAACCGTCTGGGCCAGTGCGACGTCGAGGATTGGTCGAGGGTCACGGCCGTGGCCGCGGGAAGCCGCCATACGGTCGCGCTTTTGACGGACGGCACCGTGCGGGCGATCGGCGACAACAGAGACAAGCAGTGCAACGTCCAGTCCTGGCGGAGAATCGTCGCGATTGCAGCGGGCTCGGGCCACACGCTCGGGCTCCAGGACGACGGCCGGGTGCTCGCGGCAGGCCGCAACGAGTACGGCCAGTGCGACGTCGGCTCTTGGCGGGCAATCCGCATGCCCTAGGAACAGGCGATACGCATGCCCTAGGAAGACGCGCCCGTCCGCTTCAACCCGCAATGTCCCCGCCCGTTTCAACCCGCGCAGCATACGGCGGGCGATCTTCACACCCAGAGGAAGAGGCGTCCTCCCGTATTATTGCCCTATGGCGCAGCTTCCTCAGCCGGCTCACAGTTTGGGACGCCCACTGCCTTCGCGCGCGCATGTGTCGCTCCAGCCCGAGGAACCGCCGGCGCCTCAGTGGCGGGCCAGCGACATTCGCACGTTTTTTGACGTCGTCTTCTCTCTTTGCGGAAGGCATTCTGACCGTCCGGGAATAATCGCGGCGGACGGGCGCGGCGGCTCGGGAAAGACGACCTTTGCGTCGAAGCTCGCCGCGGCGGCCCCCGGCTCCGAAGTGCTGCACATCGACGACTTCCAGACGGTGCCCCGCCGGCTTGGAAGGCGGCCCCCGGCTCCGAAGTGCTGCACATCGACGACCTCGACTGGAACGAGCCTCTTTTCCGCTGGGACCACCTGCTTGTGGCGGCGCTCAGCGAGCTCCGCAGCAGCGGTTCGCTCGATTTCACCCCTCCCGCATGGCCTCGACACGGGCGCAAGGGTTCCATCGCCGTTGCCGCGGGCGCGCCGTTCGTCGTCGTGGAAGGGACGGGCGCGGGAATGCGCGCGGTCGCCGATCTCATCGACGTCTGCATATGGGTTCAGACCGACGACGACGCGGCCGAGGAGCGCGGCATTCGGCGCGACACGGAGGAGGGAACCAATGGCGACGCCGAAGAGTCGGTTCGATTCTGGCATTGGTGGATGGCCGGCGAACGCGCGTTCTTCGCAGCCGACCGCCCCTGGGAGCGCGCGCATCTCGTCGTCTCAGGCGAGCGGCTGCCCGGGCTGGCCGACAACGAGATCGCGTGGGCCGAGGGTCCAATCTGACCGAGTGGGCGACGGGCCCGACGTCGCTGACTGGGCAACCGGCCGGATGCGATCGACTGGGCGACGGGCCGACCCCGCGAGCCCTAGTCAATCAGGCCGCTTCGCGAGCGCTTTTCCGCTTGCCCTCGCCGCGGCCCTCGGCGAGCAGAACGTAGAACGCCGTCTGGGCGCCCGCCGTCGTCCCGGCAACCACGTCTCCAGAGCTGCCTGCCTGCGCCGAGTTGACGATCGCGGCCGCCACAGCCGTGCCGACAGCGCCGCCGAGCTGCTGGACGGTGTTGAAGGCGGCGTTGCCGTCTGCTTGGAGATCCTCGGGCAGCGAACGCAAGCCGTGCGTCATCGAATTCGACAGGGACAGCCCCTGGCAGATCGGGAAGAAAACGTAGATAAAGGCCAAACGAACGGCCGAGCCTTCCGCCCCGAACGCTGCAAAGCATGCCAAAGTCGCCACGCCGACTGCGGCGCCTGCAAGGATCGGCCGCTTCGCCCCGAACCTGTCGAGGAGCCTTCCTCCGAACGGGGTGAGGATCGCTCCGATGATGCATCCGGGCAACAGCAGGCACCCGGCGGCGAAAGAGCCCACCGATTTGGCGACCTGCGCGAAATACGGGATGAGATAGCCCAAGGCCAGCACCGCGGCTTGGATCAACACCGCATATGCAAGGCTCAGTGAATACGCGCGATCGGTGAAAATCCGCACCCTCAGCAGCGGTGTATCGGAACGTCGCGAGATCCATGTGAATCCCGCAAGCAAAGCGAAGGCAAGCGCGAGCAGCCCGAGCGTCTTCGGACTTGTCCAAGCGCTTTCGGAGGCCGCGTTGACTGCGACGACCAGCGCCGTGAAACCCGCCGCGACGAGCAGGAACTGAACCGGGCTGAAACCGACCTTCTCGACGTCGCGCGCCTGACGCACAGTCAACGCTCCGAGAACAAGGGAAAGGCCAAGAAAGGGCAACAACACGAGGAAAATCGAACGCCAGCCGAAAGCCTCCACGAGGAATCCCCCGAACGAAGGCCCTACCGCGGGGGCTATGGCGATGATGAGCGTCGCGAAGCCCATCATGACGCCGAGTTTTCCGACGGGCGCCTGCTGCAGCACGATGTTGAACATGAGCGGCAAGGCGATCCCGGCGCCGATTCCCTGCAGAATTCGCCCGACGACGAGAAGGATGAAGTGCGGCGCCGCCGCACACACCGCCGTCCCGGCGATGAAGACGGCCATGGCCGCCAGAAACAGCGTCTTGTTGCGGAACCTGCGAGTGAGGAACGATGAGATCGGCATGATCGCGGAGAGGACCAGCAGATAGGCGGTCGTCACCCACTGAACGACGGCCGTCGTCACGCCGAACTCCTTCATAAGCGCCGGAAACGCGATGTTCAGGGCGGTTTCGACGACGACTCCGGCAAAGCACGTGATGCCGACCGCCGCCACGGAGACGACGAGCCGAGCGTCCAAGCGCCTTTCAAAATTCGACATGCTCCCGCTTTCGTCGCGTCTGCCGCGCAAACCGTGCGGCAGACGCGGCCTTAAGCCGCAACCAGTCTAAACCCGCTCTGAGCACTCGACTTGCACGGCTCCCGCATTCGTTTTGCTTTCAATCGAAAATTGCAGACGGAATTTCGAACCCGGCTTGACCGGAATCGACTTTCTTGATCGTCTGAGCGTGGACGAGGACGCGCACTTCAAGATCGCATCGACAATCTCACCCTTCAGATCCCTGAATTCTGATGCGGCTCCTCGACACGAATGCTTGAGGATTCAGACCTCTCCCGTCGGAAGCTTCGAATCAAAGTCCCGCATGTTTGAAGGCGAAGAACCCCATCCCCTCGAGACGAAGGGACCAAGTCGACACCTGCAGGTTCGGTTAGCCTTTCCTAAGTGACGATTGACTGCCAGGCCCACGCGTCTCCGCCCGATCGGAGAACCTGGAATGACCACCACAGCCGCGCCCTTGCGACGTAGGCGCCGCCCTCGCGAAAGGACCGCCATGAACATGAACGACGTGCAACAAACCCTTTTCTTTCCGCTGATGGGTCGGGCCGACGCCGCTCGCCGCTGGCCCGACTTGTTCCCCGACCCCTGGGCGGAGCACGCAATGGGCATCCGAGAGGCAGAAGGAAGCGCCGCCCAGCAGCTCGGCACCTTCCCGGCCGCCGTCTACGGGCTGCGCCACCTGCTCACAATCCGCGAGATCAACGCGTATCTCAAGGACCACCCGGGCGCCGCGGTCGTGAACATAGGCTGCGGGCTTGACCGGATCGTCCACGAGATCGCCGATGCGGACTCCCTCGTCTACAACGTCGACTTCCCAGAGGTGATCGAGACTCGCGAGCGCTGGGTCGAACCTCACGCACGCGAGGTTGCCCTCCCCTATTCGGCGACCGACCATCGGTGGATGGACCACGTCGACGCCGGCAAGGGGCTCGTCGCGATAGCGGCCGGGGTCTTCTACTACTTCGAGGTCGACGAGGTCAAAGCGCTCGTGCGGGAAATGGGCGCCCGCTTCCCCGGCAGCAGGTTGTGCTACGACGCCGAATCCCCGTGGGTGACGGCGGGCAGCGAGAAGAACATCCGCCGCAACGGCACCCCCGACGCCCGCATGCCCTTTCGCGTCAAAGACCCCTACAGCGCGCGGACCTGGAGCGACCGAATAGACGACGTGCGCGTCGAGTTCGACTTCTCCTCCTACCTTCCTGCGCCTAAGCGGGCGAAGCTGCCCAGAGGCATTCGCTTCGCTTTCAGGTTCTTCCGCGTGTTCAAGGGAATGTACGAGGTGGTCATCACCTTCAAGTGACACCGCCGGCGCCGGCGGGCAATCGGGCGATCCCGGCCGGTCCCACACTCCGCCAAAGGAAAAGGCCGCGCGGTCGGCAAACGGCAAAACCAATTGACGGGCGCTCTAAAAGCTCGACGAGGAGCCGGAGCTGCTGCCGGAACCGCCGCTTGAGCTGCCGCTGAAGCTGCTGCCTGAACTGCTGTCCGACGAATCGTCGTCGAAAACGGCCTTTACGATGCGCACCACGACTGTCAAGATTGCCCCCAAAATCAACGCGAACGTCAATGGGGTTTTGCCGACGTTCGAAGGCCTCGGCGGTGGAAAGTCGAAGGCGGGTCGAATTGTCGTGTACGGATTGTAGCTGCCCGAGACGCCGTTGACCTTCCAGGAGCCGCTGTAGGACTCTTCATTGCTCGGAGACGACTCCTGTTCATAGCTTTCGCGGAATAGATCGCCTTCCTCTCTTTCGAGGATTCGATTGCCGCGCCTGGACAAGCCAATCCTGAACGCTGCACGAATAAGCCTCTCGGCTCTGTCGTGGATTTCGTCCGACATCCTGTCCAGTTCTTCGAGCGCGTCGGAGGGCCCGGTCTCGCCCGTTTCAAGCTCTAAAACCAGAGCTTCGAGTCGCGCCAGCCGAACAGAAACCCATGCGTCCAGCTCCTGGGCATCCTCGAAGAAAGGAGCTCGCACAGAGTGCGGTTCAGAGTAGGAGAGCCTTCCGATGGATTCTCGCAACCGGAGGATCCGCTCCGCATCCTCCATCACGCGCCCGACTTCGTTCGTCCAAATGTCTTTCCAACCGGGAGACATGGTCAGCAATTCGGCCGCCTTGACAACGGCTCTACCCTGTGAATCCAGGGCGAATGCACGCTTTCGAATCGCTTTCGCCGACGTCGCCGCACACTTCCTAAACCAGTCCGGGCCGGAGAAACCGCCTACGAAATCCTCCGCGATGCGTGGGAACCTCGCGTACTCTTTGCAAAATGCCCGATAACGGGCAATCGCTTCGGCGCCGTAGAAGCTGTCCTCTGGAATCAAATCGGCGCACCGTCCAATGGAATCGTAGTCGCGCACGACGCGCGAGTAATAGTCACGCGCGGCCCGAACGTTCTTAAAAGCCTTCAAGCCAGACCGGAAGTACAGAAACAGCCACACTGCGCCGCCGATGCTCACTGCACCCGCCAGGGCGAACATCCCTATAGTTTCCCAAGCGCCAGAGTTCGCGGCGTCGGCGTACTCCCTCGCCATGGACAAGACGCCGCCCCGCCAATCTGACCTTCGGAACTGGTCTTTCGCCGCGTTCTGAATGTCCTTCTGATCGTCCATGGAAAGCTGGACATCCTCGCCAAAGTAACAGCCTACCTTCCTCCCTTCAGGGGAAACCGCGAGAATCACGAGGCCGTCCCGAAACCTCTCGGGATACGGCACCGGGTTTTCAAGCAGAGCAGTCGGATCGGGCTGTCGATGGGCGTAGTCGAGCACGGCGCCGTCGAGCGAACCGGACAACGGCCCAGGCAGGGTGAGCACGACGATGTCGACCCGCTTGTCGAGCGTCAGACCCTCGATTTCTTTCACCAGCGGCTTGCCGAGGAGAACTCCCGCCTCATCGCGAACCTCCACGGAGGGATGGAAACTGCCGCCGGCGGCAAACCAATATACGCAGAAACCTGGGAACACAAGAACGAGAGCGAGGCCCGCCGTCACTTTGACGGCAAACAGAAGAAGCGATAAGAACCTGTCCACAAACAACGCGAAAAAACGTCGCATTTATTTCTCTTTCGTTTCACAGAAACTTCTCACAAAGACGAGTGTAGGCCAGCGATCGCAGGCGAAGAAGCCAAATCCGCGGTTCGGCGAAAGCTGGGGAGAATCGCCCGGGACACAGACGCACAGACCTGCAATTCACTCCGTCAAACCGGACCAGAACTTAGAAAAGACGCTCTAAAGTGCGCAGAAGTTCAAACCGGCAAAAACTGCGCAGCCTGCCCGTTTCGCCGTCACACATCTGCGAGGATCTCGCCGTGGACGACGGCGAACCACCCGTCGTCGCTCGCGCCCCACTGCCGCCACCCCTCAGCCATCGCCTGGAGGTCAGCTGCCGTAGCCAGACCCAGCTCGCAGGCTCTGGGGCCGAACGAGCTGAAACAACGTTCTGCCCACGTCGCCGACCACCACGAGCGATCGCGCTCGGCGGCGAAACACCAGCTCGAAGCCGAGGCCGTCACATGAGCCAATCCCGCCCGGCGCGCCCAAGAAAGAAGCCTGCTCCCGGCGTCGGGCTCGCCTCCGTTGGCCCGCGCGGTCGCCATGTACGCGGAAAGCCACAGGTCCATGCCTTCCGGCTGCGGGAACCAGCTCATGGCGGAGTATACGGCGTCGCGCACCGCAACCGTCCCGCCGGGGCGGACGACTCGGCGCATTTCCTTGAGCGCCGCCACGGGATCGTCCACGTGCTGAAGCACCTGGTGGGCGTGGACCACGTCGAACGCGCCGTCTTCGAAGGGCAGCGCGAGCGCGTCGCCGACGGCCAGCTCAACCCCGCCCAGCAAGCCTCGGGCCGCCAGGGTCGCCCGGGCGGCTTCAATCGCCGAGGGCGAGGCGTCAAGCGCAACGACCCGCCCGGGCGCCACAAACTCGGCCAGATCGGCGGTGATGGAAGCCGGCCCGCATCCGACGTCAAGCAGATCCATGCCCGGATGCAGGCGAGGAAGGAGGTAGGCGGCCGAGTCCAGGGCGCCGCGGCGCGCGTGCCCTTCGAGCACAGCCGGGCCGTGCCCGTGGGTGTACCGATGCTCCAATGCCCCGATCGGGCGGTCTGAAGGGCCCCGGCCTGCTAAATCGTCCGACGGACCCCGGCCTGCCGGACGGCCCGACGGAGCTCGGTCTGCCGGACGATCCGAAGGAAGGCGATCCGAAGGACCAGAAGCGCTGCCGGCGTTTCGTCTGCCGTCGCGACCGGGGGCGTCTGCCGGGGCGCCGCCCCCAAGAGCATCTGCGTGCATACCACAAGTATCTTCTCGGGAAGGCGTCGAATGCTCAGACGTCCAAAACTCGGACCAAGATAAGACTCGGACCAAGGTGATGCCCCAGAAGAGGCAAACCCGATCGCAAAGTCCACTCCCTCACGCCTGAAGGGCGCCGCGAATTGCGTCGTTGGCTGACGTCCCCTCTCGAAGAGGAGAAGGCCAAAGATCCGTTCATCGCGCGCGTCTTTTTCGCGGGCTCCCTCAGCCGCGCCGAGACCGAACGCATCCTCGACGAACGCGAGCGGCAGGCGAAAGAAAAACTGCAATCGCTCAAAGCCCTCGGGCGGCCCGTGGACGACTTGCCGTCGGCCCTCCGGGACGCGACGCTGCGCAAAGGAGTCCTCGACGCCGAGGCGGAGCTGACGTGGATTCAAGAGACCCGCGGCATCCTAGAGCGCCACTCGCCGCAATCGCCGCCGAAGGATCCGTCATCCCTTCCAACGCCCGCAGAAGGCCCTTAGGGCGACGGCGCCCTTCTGCCGAATGAGGGAACCCTTGCCGTCGAACCAAACCCAACAAAAGGCACTCCGCCAAAAAGGAAGAATGAACACGTCAGAGAAAAACATGTCGGACAAACCAGCGAATCCGGCAAACGCCAAAAACGCGAAAGGCCTTGAGAACGGCAAGAAACCGACAAATCCCGAAAACCTCACGGACACGGACGGACTCGACTCCGCAACGATCCTGGAGACCTTCGACGCGGCGACAATTCTTGCGACGTATCCGCTGGGGCACGGCCCGCGCGCAGGCGAGACCATCGTCATGCTGCACGGCGGAAACATAGCGGGGTGGACATGGGACCTTCAGGCGCAGGCAATGCCCGAGCGCCGCATCCTCACCCCGACTTTCCCGGATACGGAAGAAGGACGAACGAAGCCTGGCCGGGAATAGCCGGGGCCGCCGCCGACATCGCAGAGCTGATCCGCACGCACGCCATTGACGGCAAGGCACACGCGGTCGGCCTCTCGCTCGGAGGCTTTGTGTCCGTGGAACTGCTCAGGCACTATCCCCAGCTCGTGCGCTCATGCGCGATCAGCGGCTCCGCCGTTTCCGGCTATGCGCGGTGGGAGCGCGCTCTGATCTGCGGCCAAGCGCCGTTGTGGACCACGCGTTGGCACTGGGCGGCCCAAGCCCGCGCATTCGGAATCGGCGAGGAAGAGAAGGAACTGTTCGTTCTCACCACAAGCAGTCCGAGCCGCGAGACGAACATGCGCCTGGTCAGAGAAGCCGGCTTTGGGACCATACCCAAAAGGCCCACGAAAACGTTCGCCTATGACGGACCCTTCTTGGCGGTGTGCGCGGAGCACGACTCGGCCTCGATACGCCGAGCCTTCGGCCCGCCGCTAGCGTGCTTTCCCCAGCTGCGCACGTGGACGGTCCCCGGAGTGCACCACGCATGGAACACGGGGAGAATCCGAAACTGTTCACTCAAATGCTCGCCACACATAGACAAGGGCGAATGGCCCGAGTTGAACAGGCAACGGACCTGAAAGACGACGCCCGCGAGAGCTAGAACCTCTGAACGGCGGCGCTTGGCCCGCTCTCAAACCAGGTTCAAGGCAAACCGGGTTCAAGGCAAACCGGGCTCAAGAAAAGGCCAATGACGCCGTCGGAACTGGCCGCCCGCAAACGGCCAGCCTGCCGGGATTCGACCGCCAAAAGCGTCTCTGGCCCGTCAGTCGGAAACGATCGGCGCAGTCCGCCGCGCCCAAGCCCTGTCTCTCGTTGCGGACACGATGGCAATCAGGCGCGCACCCGGGAATAATTCTATTTATGGTACAGAAGAACAAACATGGCGCTTGGGCCTCAAAAAAGACTAAAACCATTGAGGAGCAGAAAAAGGACGTTCAGCGGTCTCTTATCGCTCGAATGGGAGGCATTTCCGCAGTTTTAGCCTTCATCTTCAACATTCTGATAGTTCCGGCACTGATTATTACGCTTCCGATCGTCGCGATGTGGCCTTCTCACGGAGGGCACCATCCTACCGTAGAGGTTCGCGACGAAGCGGGCGTCCTTCAGGCCGATTCCTTGATCAAGGAGATCCAAAAACTGACTTTTCGCAAGAAAGTCCATGTTGCAGTCCTCACGGTGTCAGGCACGTACATTGACAACCTCAACGACGAGGTGCTCAAGTACGCCCGAGACCACAGCGACACGGACGTTCCGTGGATCTCCCCCTCAGTCCCCGATTATTGGAACAACGGCCTGGTGATCCTCGCCGTCGCTCCCGACGGGCGGAAAGTCGGCTGCTATTTCGGCGAGGACGTCAAAGTCCCCTTGGAATCTCAGGCGGACATACAAAATGCCGCAAAAGAACAGTATCGCAACGCCGATTGGCAGGGAGGCACGGTGTCCATGGCGAAGGAGGCCGCCGACGTCATCGGCGGCGCCAGCTCCGGAAACAGGAGTCTTTCGCAAGTCGTTCGGGGAATATTCGTCGTTCTGGGCGTCGCATGGCTCTGCTATGGCCTCTGGCGCGGATACGCCGCCCGGCGTCGAGCGCGCGAGGCCCTGGGGCATTACTCGCAGGTCACACACGACTACGCCACAACCGAACACTATGCGAGCGCAATCCCCGAAGACGAACCCCACGGCGCCCAAGTGATGGAGCGCTACCGGTGGTTCCGCAACGAGTATGAGAAAACCGCGCGAGATTGGAAAGCGCTCGAAGGGGTATGCGGCGCCAAATGGTTTGCCATGAAGACGCTCAGGCAGGCGAAGAGCCTGAAAGAACGGTCTGCCGCACTGGATTCCCTCGACAATGTCATTGCCAACACCGCAACGTTTCTCAGTATGTCGTCCGGCTGGGAGCAAGTTTGGGCCAACGAGCAAGGCCCCGTCTTGGAAGACTTGGGTTCGCTCGATGCGCTCTGCGCGAAGATCGACCACGCCGACGTGGCACTGACGACCGAGGAAACGAAGGGATGGGTCCGCACCCAGCATCAAAAGCTGAGCAAGATCTCCTACGAGCTCGAGACCGGGCAGACCAAGCCGTCGGCGGCTCTGGACGAACTGGATCGGATCGCCGAACAGACCAAGGTCCGAGCCACGCGACTCGCGCGCCAAGCCATCGACGCAGACACTTCCAGCTATGCCGCCCAACGCCGCCAACGCTTCAACGATTCGCTGTCTTCCACCAGGAGGGCGGGCTATAGCGGCAGCTGGTTCTACGGCGGCAGGCGCGGGAGTTACAGGCCGCATTCGACCATTCGCCTCAACCCCAGCTCGCCGGCGCTCTTCGCCGCCGGTTCGGGCGAAGACTCGTTCGGCGGAAGCGGCTCCTCCAGCTCTTTCGACTCGATCTCCGACTTGGTGGTGGGCTATTCGTCCGCCTCGTCGTACGTCCCCGCTTCCTCAGGCAGCAGCTCGTCCAGCGGAAGCAGCTTTTCAAGCGGCGGTTTTTCCAGCAGCAGTTTCTCCGGCGCAGGCTCCTCTTCGAGCTTCTAATCCGTGTTTTGGCGCAAGAGCCTGCACCGTGGGCGGGTTCTTGAGCCAGCCGCGCCCAGCGCCTTGCTCCCCAAAGAGTCGCGCTGGAAATGAGGAGTCGAGACGTTTGCCAGTCAGCCCGGCAGGCCCAGAAGGCGGCGCGTGTAGACCGCTTGGCCGGAGTGCTGGGCGGCGTCGTCGACGATCGAAACCAGCCGTGCGGCAAGCGTCACGGGAGGGTCCCAGGAATCGTCGATGACTTTGGCGAAATCGCCCTCCTTCAAGCCTCGAAGGTAGTCGTTCGCCCAGGCGTAGGCGTCGTCGAGATAGGAGGCAAGCACCGATATGTCGCTCACTACAACTTTGGCCGCCAGTTCGGGGGTGTGGTGCCAATCTTCGGTGTCGTCGGGAAGGTCGAGGGCGAAACGCTCCTTGTGGCCCGCGGTTATCCACACCGGCTGGACGCCGGCGATAAGCGCGATCTGAAAGTCGATCTCCCTGGCTGTGTGCCAGGCGAGCCAACTCAATGAGTCCACGCGGGGCGCCGTTTTCGGAGTGGGCTGCGTATTGGCCTGCTCCACCGCGACGCCAGAGAGGGCGCGGTCGAAGCGCTGCCGTGAACGCGACAAACTGTCAATGAGCAAATCTGAAAGGTTCATAGTCTAGACGCTACCATTGGGCCCGCTGCAACGGTTTTGATTCACTGCAACAGGGGTCGATCGTCGGTTCTCAAGTATCTGCTGGCGCGTTTGACGGCTTCAACCCAACTGCCGACCCGTTTGGTCACAAAAACGATATTCGGCAATGGCACGGTCTGCTTTCGCACCCAAGAAGAGTACCCCTCGATGCTAGGCTCTTCTCCCCGCGATTTCTCCTGTTTAATATACAGCGCTACGAGTTTGAGGATTTCCTCCTTCGTCCACATTCCGATGTTGCGGCGTCCGCTGTAACCGCCCGCCGCTTTGACCAGGCTGTTCCACGACATGCCCGAGATGCTGACCAACGCGTGCGAAGGCGTGTTTCCACGCTCTTCAGCCCAGTCGGTGTAAATGACGTGGGTGATGTACGGCCCGCGTTCAGCAATGCACTGCTTGACCAGTTCGATCGCGAATCGCCTGCTTGCGCCGCTTCCTCTGGCCTTGCGAACGTAGTTCTCCCACTTTCGAGGCGTCATGACGTCCCTCGCCCATTCCTCCTCGTCGGGGCGTATACGCCCCGCAAGCAGCCGATTGGCTGTTTCTGCGAGTTCTGCCCAGTGGAGGCCCAACCGCCCTTTTACGGTGATCAATGCCGGCATGCCGTCGATATCTCGCGAATATCGAGCGTAGTCGCCGCCCGAATGGGTGCGATCGTCCAGTGACATGTACTCCACGACGGCGGCCCAGCAGTCTTCGTCGCTGAAAGTCCTCCCTCCGTTCCTCCGCGTAACCTTTCTTTCCTTTACAGGCGGCAAGCCCCCGGGCGGGCCTTCCTCCCGCCTTTCCGGTTTCGGTGACGCTTCTGACGGCTCCCCTTTTGCTGCGTGCCGCTGATCGGCTTCAGGGGCGACGCCTCCCTCGGAGTTCGCCGTGCGCAGCGCAAGGTCCCACAGTTCGTCGCGCTTCGCCGCTCTTGCGTCGGAATCGTCCCTGGCACGGCGGACGGCCAGTGACATCGCAATCGGGTCGCGGGCGACCGAGCCTCGCCCCTGCGCATAGCTCGAAGTCTCATCGTCGCCTTTGCGCGACGAATTCTTTCCTTTGCGCCGCTTTTTAGCGCTTTCCTGCGCCGCCCCCTTGCCCGCCGTCGCGTCGCTTTCGCGCGGCGCCTCATCGTTTTTGCGCGCCGTATCGCCGCCTTCGCCCGCTGTATCGCCCTTCACGCCCGAGTCTTCTTCCTTTCTCACAGTCTCGTCTGTCTCGTCCGAGCCCTCGTTCCCCGGGGCTGCAGCCTCGGTTTGGCTGTCGTTTCCCTCGTCTAAATCGCCCTTGTCTTGGGTCATTTTCACAATTCGCCACGCTTCCTTCACTTTGCGAATCGTGACCAAAGGGTAGAGACCGGATAAACGGTAGCGAACAGTCTCGCGGGCAACGCCCTCTTTTTGGGCGACCTCGGCCATGCTGCTGCCGCGGGCAACGGCTTCCGCGCTTTTCCACTTTTCCTCGGGCACGAAACCTTCGGAACACGCGCGCGAGATGGCGCGCACATATCCTTTGGCGTTGGCGAGAGAACTCGAGCTGTCTTTGCTGTACAAGAGAAGGAGTCCCAAGATCGCCAGACTGCTGGACAGATCCTCCTTGTAGTCGGGAAGGAACCGCAGGAGGTTCGTGTTCCCTTGGCAGTAAAGCTTGAGCGTGGCCTGCGCGCGGGAAATCGACTCGAGGCTCGCGAAGGGCTCTAGCTCTCGGATCATGTCGTTTACCAAATTGACGTTCTGCTTCAGACCGAGCAGCACCTGCTCAATCCCATTTCCCCGCATGAGGAGGCGCTCGCAGACAAGGAATTCTTCCCTGCCTAACGACAACGACTCGATCAACTTTGCCGCCACTTCCTTCAAGTGGAGGTATGCGTCATCCGCAGTAGTCAGATCCATGCTGGCGAAATACCACTTTCATAGGCTTCCCGTCCACCTTAGCGTAGGCCGTGCGCACACCGCTTCAGCGACGGACTATTCTTTGATTGGATATTTTCATTCTAGGATGCCCTTACCCGTTTGACCAGAGCAAAACGTGGCCGAAAGCCGCGCAATGGCGTCGGGACGAGCGGAAATCCTTCGCTCGAGGCAGTTATTGCGCGACGGCAATGCCATACGGGGAACGAGACCCATGTGCCCCAGCCGGGCGGCACTGGTTCGCCTGTCGCCGATAAACTCATCAGAATTTCCCCATAACGATAAACTTATCCTCATGAGAGCTCGACTCGCCTTTCAGCCCCGGTTCCGACAACGTTCCCAGGGCACGGATCCGGTCAAAAGAGTCGCCTCCGCGCTCCCAGAGCTGTCTCCTCCAAAGCGGGGCTCGCGTCAGCTCGGGAAAAAGGGATCGGCGAGCTTCCCCACCGAGTCGAGGCCGTGGCAGTCTCCGGCATGTCGCTTTCCACACACACTTCCGAAGGACCCGAGCCCTGTCGCCTGTTGCCGACGTCGCCGGGCCCAAAGCGGGACAGCCTTCAGGGCCGGAGAGCCCGCAGCGGAAAGGTCACCGAACCACCCGGGAGGGTCATTGTGGGGCCGTCGGCGGTGACGACGGCCGTGAATTCGGCCGGAGGCGTTCGCTTCGTGTCAACGTCGTCGACTAAAGCCGCCAGCGAAGTCTGCGCCGCCGGAATCTGCCTCTGCCCAAGTTTGACTTCGAATGCGGCCCACCGTCCGTCGTCGAGCTCGACGACGATGTCCGCCTCCCTGCCGGACTTATCTCGGAAATGGAAGACGCGCCCTCCGAGGGGTTCAGCGAAGACCCTCAGGTGCTGCACCGCCTGCGACTCGAACCACTGGCCCGCGGTCCCCAGATCTTCCATCAATCGCGCCGAAGAGGTCGCGGTCGCCGCAGCGGCGAGGGCCGGATCGACGAAGTGCAGCTTCGGGGACGTTCGCACCGCGTAACGAGACCTCAAGTGCGGAGCCCATGCCGGCTGTTCCTCGACAATGAACAGCCGTTTGAGAGCGTTCATATACGCAACAGCGGTTTCTGCGGACAACGACTGCCCTGAAACGTCCTTCGCAATGGTGGCGAACGAGGCCTCAGTCGACACGTGCCGGGCCAGAGACCGAATGAAGGCGCGCATCCGCAAGGGATCTCTCCGCGGCTCTCCGTCCAGGCGGCCGACGTCGATGTTGATGATGTCGTCGACGTAGTCTCGAAGGTGGCGCTGCGCTTGGCGAACCGTCAGATTGCGGTCTCCTGGCCAGCCCCCGTGCACCAGCGCGTCCAACGCCTCGCGCACGCTCGTACCCGAATCCAGCGTCGGCTTAGGGTCATGACCGTCGAACAGCCCGGCAAGCGAAACACTGCCGTCACCCAAGCCGCGCTCGAACAAGGTCATCGGACGCAGGCGGATCCGCGACAGCCGATGCGCGCCTGAATGACGGGCAGCGTCCTCCGCGGGAACCGCCGAGCCAGTGAGGATAAATTGCCCAGGGGCCCTGCGCGAGTCGATCTCACGACGCACAAGGTTCCACAGCGACGGTTCGACCTGCCATTCGTCGATGAGGCGCGGCGCCTCACCCGCCAGAACCAGGGATGGATCGACGTCCAAGGCGGCACGCAGCTGGGGCAACCCGGAGTCGAGCGCCACCTCCGAGGACGCATGCCGGCGTCCGGTCATCGTCTTGCCGCACGCCCGAACACCCTCGAGAAGAACACCGCCCGAATAGCCGAGAGACTCTTCAACCATCCGGTCTGCGACTCTTGGCAGATAGTTCTTTTGAGCCGCCATTATCCAGCCCTCCTCCCAAAAGGATTCAGCTCTAATCCGACATTTGGCGTCATTCTAACCGGCCATTTAGCGTCATTTTAGCCCGTTATCTGGCGTCATTCCAACCCGACATTTGGCGTCATTCTAACCGGCCGTTTGGAGCCGCTTCGCAGCGACGGCCGGGGACATTCCACGCAGCCGGGGCGCGCGCCTCCGGGCGGGGACATTTCTGTGCGGCCGGAGGCGTTCGACGCCGTCGGCCATGAGCAGGTCCTGCCCCGCCAAGGTGAAGTCGTAGTCGAGCCGGGAAACGAGCTTGACGGCGGCTGGGTCCGTGAAGCGCGGCCGGTCGGAGAGCGTGTGCTACGCCCTGGCGTGGAGGGTCAGCAGCATCGTCTTGCCGACCTCACGAGTCGAGGTGGTCCAGCAGCGTGGGGATGAACTCTCGGTAGTACTGGAAGACACCGCCGTGTCCTGCCTCGGGGTAGATGACCAGGGTGCTGCCGGAGATTCGCCGGTGCATGTCCTCGGACAGCGGGGTCGGGACCATACGGTCGTGGTCCCCGTTGGCGATCAGTGTGGGGGCCGTGATCCTGGACAGGTCGTGTGGCTGCTGGCGACCCCAGGCCTTGATGGCGGCGATCTGAGTGCGGAAGGCTTTCAAGGTGACCGGAGTGTCCCGATCCATGACTCGTTCGTGAATCCGGGCGAGGTAGTCGCGCGCTGCGGCCTTGCCGTCGGGCGTGCGCGGGAAGAAGAGGAACTCCTTGGCGTCGGTGCGGGCAAGCGCTCCGCGCAGCATGTCGAGGTAGACGTAGGCGGCTCCGGTTGGCCGGTCGA
>ERZ773083.748-NODE-748-length-24723-cov-6.464042_pt1 | contig 24723 bp, 30 predicted proteins | sample MGYA00511465_ERZ773083 | MGnify/ENA primary metagenome ERZ773083 (study PRJEB29015, sample SAMEA2738001) | human oral metagenome | biome: human oral; feature: human-associated habitat; material: dental | place: China | collected 2060 ... | reverse complement strand
GGGGGGGGGGGGGCGAAAAAAGCCTAACCCGAAACAGCCGCCACTACACACTTTTACTTTGGGATATCAGCTATGAACGCTGAATATGCCGAAAGGATTATCGTAAAAATTCGACGCGAATTTGGCGATGAAATTTTAAAACTACTTGAAGACCAATCAACTATTGAGCTTATGTTAAATTCCGATGGCCTACTTTGGATAGAGAGGCTTGGCGAAAATATGCAATGCCTCGGCGAATTCTCGCAGGCCAAGGCCAAATCCATTATAGCCTCCGTGGCCAGCTTCCTAGATACAACGGTCAACGTCGAAAACCCTATATTAGAGTGTGAGCTTCCGCTTGATGGCTCAAGATTTGAGGCATTACTTCCGCCTGTTGTAGCCAATCCCACATTTAGCATTAGAAAAAAAGCTATTAAAATTTTTACTCTCGAAGACTATGAAAATTCTAAAATTCTGACAAAAAGTCAAAAGGAAAAAATCATTCAGGCTATAAATGAACGCCTTAATATCCTAATTGTCGGCGGCACTGGTAGTGGCAAGACGACATTTGCAAATGCTGTCATAGACGCAATTTCAAAATATACCCCGGAACATCGGATTGTGATTATAGAAGACACTGCGGAGCTTCAATGCGCCTCAAAAAACAAAGTAATACTAAGGGCCGGAGACAAAGCCGATATGTTAAGGCTGCTTAAAGCGACAATGAGGCTGCGCCCGGATCGTATTATAGTAGGAGAAACGCGCGGTAAAGAAGCTTTGGATCTTCTTAAGGCTTGGAATACCGGGCACCCGGGCGGTATCGCTACGGTGCACGCAAACTCGGCATATAGTGGACTAATAAGGCTGGAGCAGTTAATTGCAGAAGTTAGCAATACGAATATGAGTAAGCTAATCGCCGAAGCCGTAAATTTAATCGTATTTATCGCCAAAACTAATGAAGGACGCAAGATTAAAGAGATCGTCCAAGTTTTGGGATATGACAAAGAAAGTGAAAAATATGAAATCAAACAAATTTAAAAAAGGAAAAACATGCAAAAAATAATTTTGTTTTTGGTGTTGGGTGTCTGTCTTACTTATGCTTCTACGACTACGGGACTTCCATGGGAAAGCCCGTTGGAAACTATCAAACAGAGTATCACGGGACCAGTTGCATTCGGTATATCGCTTCTTGGCATAGTAGCAGCCGGAGCCGGTTTGATATGGGGCGGCGAGTTAAGCGGATTTATTAAAACGATGATCTACATCGTCCTTGTCATTGCCATTATCATTAGCGGAACGAACATAATGAACATGTTTAGCGCTAAAGGCCTATTAATATGAGCGCGACGGAGGAATTAGCCAGGGTCGATATTTATTCGGCCCTCAATAAACCGAATTTAATAATGGGCGCCGATAGAGAGCTTATTTTATTCAATGGGCTTATAAGCGCTGCGCTAATTTTTACGGGGCTTACGATAGTAACGACGCTTTTAGGTATTTTTCTTTTGGTGGTTTGCAGCTTCTTATTACGGCTCATGGCTAAGAGCGATCCTTTAATGCGGCAGATTTTTATACGCCAAACAAAGTATAAAAATTTTTATCGCGCGCGATCGACGCCTTTTTGTATGTGATGGTAAGGAATAATTATGCTACCGCTTAAAGAATTCAGAAGCAAAGCTAAAGCGCTTCCGGATATTCTTAACTACGCGAGCTTCATAGACGATGGGATTTTGCTGAATAAAGACGGCAGTTTAACAGCCGGTTTCTATTATCGTGCTGGTGATATATCCTCTATGACCCTCAACGATCGGAATTCTTTAAACGCTAGGATAAATACTATACTCACACGGCTCGGGAATGGTTGGGCGGTTCACGTCGATTGCTCCAGGATCAGAGTTGAAAACTATATGGATGGTCGAACGTATTATCAAAGCCCCATAGCCCAAATTTTAGAAAATGAACGAAGAAGCTATTTTGAGAATATAGAGCATTATGAGAATATATTCTCAATAATATTTACATATCTCCCGCCCAATCGAAATGTTACTAAAATTTCAGATTTGATGGTTATTGATGAAGGAGACGCGGCTAAATCGCAAAACGCTAAGCTTTTGCAATATTTCAAAAATCAGTTATCAGATATCGAAAGAAGTTTAGCCAACTTCATAAGAATAGAGCCTATGAGGCAAAGAGTAATGATCGATGAGATGAACAATGAAACCATAATGGACGATATGCTCGAATACATAAATTTTTGTTTATGCGGAGAGCGTCAAAAGGTCATTTTGCCCAATGCGCCAATGTATCTAGATTGTTTGATCGGTGCAAAAGAATTCCAAACTGGAATGCGCCCCAAAATAGAAGATAAATTTATAGGCGTTATCGCTATAGATGGCTTTCCGAGCGAAAGCTATCCAAACATTTTGAATGCTCTTACGCAGCTAAATTTTGACTATAGATTCAATACCCGGTTTATTTTCATGGATAGGTATGAGGCCTTAAAAGAACTGAATAAATATCGCAAAAAATGGCAGCAAAAGACTAGAGGGTGGTTAGATCAACTGCTAGATCGCCCTACTAGAAAATTGGACGAGCACGCCACTTTAATGGTAGCGGAGCTTGATAACGCTATAGCTGAAGCAAACGATGGATCCGTATCTTACGGTTATTATTCAGCAAATATAGTGATTTTTAACGAAAATGTCGATAAGTTGGAAGATAACATCAAAGAGGTAAAATCAAGTCTTGAAAAATTAGGTTTTATGGCTAGAGTTGAGGATATAAACGCAGTAGAAGCATATTTAGGCTCTCTTCCGGGGTTTGTTTATCCAAATATCAGGCGCCCAATTTTAAATACTTTAAATCTAGCCCATTTACTTCCTCTTTCCGCTATATGGGCAGGCGAAAAATATAATCCTAGCGATAAATTCCCACCAAACTCCCCGCCGCTTATGCAAACTGTGACGCATGGCGCAACGCCCTTTAGGATTAATCTGCATGTCGGCGACTTGGGGCATACTTTGATTTTTGGTCCTACGGGAGCGGGTAAATCGGTATTATTGGCAAATATACTTTTAAATTTTCAAAAATACCCCAATGCTAAAATATTCGCTTTTGATAAAGGGCGAAGCCTAATGGCTACAACGCTCGCTACGGGCGGTATTCATTATGATATCGCAGGAGATGATTCCTCTTTGGCGTTCGCCCCTCTTAGCAACATCAAAACACCGAATCAAGTAACCTGGGCCGAGAGCTGGATAGAAACCTGCTTAAAACTGCAAAACGTAACGATTACACCAAAACATAAAAAATCTATACATGAAGCCATGCTTTCCCATGTAGAAACCAACTCCAGATCTCTGACGGAATTTATCTCGAATTTACAGGATCAAGAACTGCGGGATGCGCTTAGTCATTATACGGTATCCGGGCCCGCTGGTTTTTTGCTCGATGCGGAAAACGACGGGTTAAAACTATCACGCATAACGTGCTTTGAAATAGAAAATTTAATGAATTTAGGGGATCAAAATATAATCCCGACGCTGCTTTATTCGTTTTATAGAATAGAGCAAGCCTTAGATGGAAGCCCCGCTATCATCATTTTAGATGAGGCATGGATCGCCTTAGCGCATCCCGCCTTTAAAGCGAAAATCAAAGAATGGTTAAAAGTTCTCAGAAAAGCGAATTGCCTTGTCGTAATGGCCACTCAAAGCCTGAGTGATAGCGCAAAAAGCGGGATACTTGATATATTGCAAGAAAGCTGCCCGACTAAGATATTTTTACCAAACAATGAAGCGTTTAACAAGGGCAGCGACAATACTTTGGGACCTTATGATTTCTACAAGGTATTCGGCCTCAATGACGTTCAAATTTCAGCCATCAATAATGCCATACCTAAGCAAGAATATTATTTTGTTTCACCGCTAGGCACGAGACTTTTTAATATGGCATTGGGTCGAATGAATCTGGCTCTTACTGCTTGCAATGATAAAAATTCAGTCAGGCGTATTCAGGAGCTATATGCTAAAGATCAAAAGAACTGGGCCTATACTTGGTTTAATGAGAGGGGCATAAATTATGAACCTTATCAAAATTACAAAATAGCTAAAGGAGCTTAAAATGACTAGACGAATTTTTATTTCTGGTGTAGTATCGGCAATGCTGGTAAGCAATTTAGGAGCCATAACTGTATTTGACCCTTCTAACTTTGCTCAAAATATTCTTCAGGTTTTGAGCCAGGCAAAAGACTATGCGGAGCAAGCAAGACATTATCAGGAGTTGGCGCGGCAACTGCAGCAGCAAATGGAAATGGTAAGAATGCAGACTCAAAATTTGCAAAATCTTTCAAAGTATGATTGGCAAAATCTAGGCACCTTACTTTACAAGATGAAAAATGTATATTCATCCGTTGAAGCCATTTCCTACGACATGGGAAATGTAAGTGAGATTTTTGACAAACACTATAAGGATTTTGAAGGATATTATGGTGATATGGCAAGCGCATCCAATGAAGAAGACCGTGGCAAAAGTTTTGCTGAACGCTATAGAGATATTACAAAAGCAAATCAAAATACCTTAAAGGGCACCCTTCAAAAACTAGAGCTTGAAGAAAAAGATTTCGATAGTGAAGAGGCTATTGTCAAAAAACTCAAAGAAAGATCTGCCAATTCAAAAGGAAATTTAGAAGTGCTGCAAGCTGGAAATGACCTCATGGCATATCAAATTGATGAAACAAGAAGGCTTAGAGTTACCTTAATGACACAGGCTAATGCCATAACCAATTATCTTTCGGCCCAAAATAACAAAGAAATTTTGCAAGACGCCAAAAGCAAAAAAATGAAAGAAGGAAAAAACGATTGGGAAGGGAAGTCGGATTTAAATGCAATCAAATTTTAATTTATTATAATTGCTTGTTTTCAATTTTATGCAAAGGAGAATTGCAATGAAAAAGGTAATTGTCAGTATGTTGGCCGTAGGTGCTTTTATTTTTCTAACAGGTTGTGAGGAGAAGCCAAAAACAAGGGATTATTACAAACAACATGTAGAAGAAGCTAAAGTAAAAGTTCAAGAATGCGCAAAAAAAGAAAGAATGAGTAAAAATGAGCAAGAAGACTGTTCTAATGCCAAATTTGTTACAGAAGCCGGCACAAATACGTGGGAAGGAAAATCCGACCCTAACGCGCTCAAATACGAATAGCTTTTTATTAAGATCAGCTCTCTTGCTGATCTTAATTCCTGCGGCGTGTTTTGGAGTCGAAAATTCAGATGGAATTTTAAGCTTAATTCGCTCGGGTATATTGTCTTGGCAGCCAACTATAAAAACGGCTTGTATGTGGATATTTGCCGCTTTAGTAGTTATAGACTTAACCTGGACTTTCGGGAAAATGGCGCTTACTGGCTTCGAATTTGGTGAATTTGTTTTTACACTTATTAAAAAGATCATATTTATTGGAATTATAATTTTTCTATTTGATGTAGAAAAATGGACTAAGTGGCTTTTCGAAGGTTTTGTGGCACTTTCGGGCAAAGTAAATCAAAATTCTGTTCCGATTACTCCCAATACTGTTCTTTCCCAGGCTATTAGCATAGTTATGATAATTATCAATTCTATAGATTTAAATATACCAGAAAGTTTTTTAAAAATAATTTCAGCGCTACTGATGCTTGTAGCATTCGCTTTTATGGCAATAGATTTAATGATAGTTTATATAAAATTTTTCTTAATGGTAGTAATTACATATTTTTCTTTGGCGATTAGCGGTATCGAACATTTCAAAAGCATGGGCTTCAATCCTATTTTGTCGTTTATAAAAGTAGGTATAGAAGTTTTTATGCTACAAAGCTTAATGAGACTAATGTTTAGGATTATGAATGATTCATATCTCGAAATGTTTAATGGCATAACTAGAACATCAATAATTCAAATTCTAGCAACTGCCCTAATATTTACCATAATCACAAAAATGGTTTCTAGCGCTATAGAGGCCGTTTTTCAGGGCGGTATAGGAGATACTGCAACAGGTGCCTCAGGATTTAAGCAGGTAATGGCTATGACTGGTAGTATGGCAGTGGGCGCCGCAGCGGGAGCTATAGGTGCTACAAGAGCCATACAGGCTGCAAAAGACCTACATATTGCAGAGGGCGGAAAAGGTAGCGGCATGGATATGATAAAAGGCGTTGCCAAAAATCTTGCTACTACAGCAGGGGAACATTTACGAGATAACCTTTCAAAGGGTCGTATGCCGAATGATATAGCAAACAGGCTTCAAGAAAAGATCAAAGCAGCCACTTCCGCATCATCGGATAGCTCAAGCGGAACCATATCGTCCGGATCTTCAGATGCTGCAAGCAACGATGAACCTTATGTATCCGGAGTAAATAATGCTTAATAATACTAGAATAACATTATTTAGACATTATTATAACATTGTAATAATGTCTAAACACAAAAGGTAATCAATGAAAAATGAAACTAATCCGTATCTTAACGCTAAAACGGAATGGCTTGAGCGCTATGGAGACTATATCTCACAACGCAGAAACTGGCAGATCATAGCTTTTTTATCCTTGATCATCGCGTTTGTATGTATTTTATTTTTGGGGTATACATCTACACAAAGCAAGCTCATCCCATACGTTATCGAGGTTGATAAGCTTGGCAATACCGGTAAAGTCGGCATAGTTCAAAACATAGACCTAAAAAATCCAAACGTTATAAAATACAGCCTGAATACTTTTGTCTATTCCTGGCGCTCGATCTGGGGAAACGTCGAAACTCAGAAAAAATTCATATTTGATGCATATGCTTATTTAGAGCCAAATTCAAAGGCCTATGGCTTTATCAATGACTATTTTAAGCAAAATAATCCATTTGAAAAGTCGGCAACAGAGAATGTCCGGGTAAAAATTAAAAGTATCGTGCCTCAAAACGCGGATACCTGGCAAGTAGAATGGGAAGAAGCAAGCTCAAATTTAGGCGAAGAAAAAATTTCGGAAGTAACATACCGGGGTTTCTTTCAAATCAAGCAAATTACACCTACTACGGAAGAGCAGATACTTAAAAATCCTTTGGGAATTTTTATCACGGATCTAAATTTTGCAAAAATTTTGTAAGGAAGACAATGGAAAAGAATGTATTAGAAATATTTGAACTTTGTGAACGTTTAAGTATTTTATTGGGCGACAAAGAGGCTATAGCCGACTTGAAAAAACTTTATGATAGGCATCCTGAGATGTTTAAGGATATAAAAGAAGTAAAAGGTGTTATTGCTGATATTGTAAATGAACCTGAAATTATCATAAAGAACCCACAAGCAGATAATGAGAAAAATTTGTTAGTAGCAAAACAACTGGATGATAAAAAAATGGGTGATATTTGCATTAAAAATAGTGATGGAACGAATATAATATTTCACGCCAACAAGAAAAAATTATCAGAGCTAGATAGGCTAAAAAGAAAAATCCGGTTATCGGTGGAGACGCCATCCGCAAAAGCGGCACCCACAAGGTTAGACCATTGCGCTAATGAATTAGATAATTCATCTATGTGCGATAAAGCACTTTCGACAACCGGCGATTCAATTATACCACAAAAGAAAGAAAAATCAAATACTAAAAATAAAACCTTAAAGTCGGATCTGGACTTAGGTTTTGGCTTTTAAAAGGATATTTATGAAAAAAGCATTATTTTTAGGCGCACTAACCGCAATATCGATGATGGCAAGTGATACGTTTGACGAAAGAGACTTTGCAAATTTAACCGATAAAGAAAAAAAGGATCTGGATATAGCCCAAAAATGGATCAACAGGCGAACCACGACTACTGCCGGCAAACACGGCGGAGTCGTATTTCTTTTTGGTGAAGCTATGCCGAGTATAGTGACGGCACCGTTAAGGCTTACGGATATTTCGCTTCAACCGGGCGAAATTATTAAAGATGTCCAGATCGGCGATAGCGTGCGCTGGATAGTTAGTCTTAGTATTAGCGGCGAAGAGCCCGAAACCGTATCGCACGTCATCGTCAAGCCGACCGACGTAAATTTGCAGACTACTTTGAACATTATGACGAATAGAAGAACTTATCATATCAATTTGATCTCTGGGGCTAAAAATTTTATACCGGCAGTATCATTTCATTATCAAGACGATATTACGAAGTCGTTAAAAGACTATCAGAAAAGAATGAAAGAAAAGTCTCAATCAAAGGATTTCTATAAAACTGGAGATGATAGAATTCCAACAAATATAGAAAATTTAGACTTTGGCTATAGCATAGAAGGGAAGGCCGATTTTAAACCGCTTAGAGTTTATAATGATGGCGTGAAAACCTATATACAAATGCCAAAGAGCATGAAATTTTATGAGGCGCCGGCGCTGATGATCCTTGATAACAGCAAAGAAAAGCATATAGTAAATTACAGGCTCAAGTATGATACCTATATAGTTGACAGGCTTTTTAATAAAGCCATCCTTATATCTAATATAGGCAGCGCTCAAGAGAAAATCATTATAAGTAAAAAATCTGACAGAACGAATCGAGAGATCGTAAATAACGTCCTTTACGACTTATCTTTACGCAACAAAGAGGGCAAATGAAAAATTTAGTTTTAGTATTATCGTTGATCTTTAGCGGCTGCATGAGCGTAAATCCCAAGTATTTCAACTCGAGTATTACCGCGAATAAGGAAATTAGTTACTTGATAATAGCCGATGATATGGCTAAATTTATATCGGAAACATTGCGGCCGAATAACACTATCATTTATATCAGCACTGACGATATGGATAGGGGATTTTATGATTATCTGACAAATAGGCTCAGAAATTTAGGCTTTGGTGTAAGCGATAATCCTGACGTTAAAAATCTAAGTTTTATAAGCTATCGCATTCAGACTCAAGGAGAAAATGTCTTTGCCACATACAATATCAATGAAAGTAAAATCAATAGAATTTTCATCGTTAGAAACGGCAGACTGGAACCTACTGCGTATACTACGATACTAAAAGGCTGAAAATGAGCGTCCTGGATATAAATTCTTCTCCCACAAAGTCTTCTTCAGGTAACAAAAGACTCTCTAAAGTGCCCATAATCATCCTTTTGCTTTTGGCAGCCATAGTCTTATTCGCAATATTTTATGCAGCAATGGCTAGAAAACAAGCAAATCAAAAACAAGCGGCCGAAAATCAATCAGAACAAAGCCAGATAGCTAGAAATCAAGATGTGGGAAATTTTATAGATGATCTGGAAAGCGCCAAAAAAATGAAATTTGGAACCGATGCGATAGAGGCCAACGATACGACAGCTAATACCGCGATACCTACCATAGACGGTGCAAACAAAAATCCTAATGCTGCAAAAAATATGACGCAACAGCAAGCCCCATCCATACCGCGACTGCAAGACGAAGACTTAGAGGACGACGTAAAAAAAGAACTAAAGCTAAAAAAAGATCTAAAATTTAAGGCCATGACAAGCGTTTCTAAGCTTGGGATCAAGGATGAAGAGAAAAGAAAAAATTTGCAACCAAATGAGTCGCCGCGTAACGCGCAAGATGATATTTTGAGCGATTACATTCAAATGATGTCAAGATTACAGCCAGGGCAAGCAGCGGGCGTTGCAGGTGAGGGAGATGTGGACAAGGATGCTAAGGCAGAATTATTTTTGGCTAAAAAGAAAAATGAAGGTTATTTGGAGAAACTTAAGCAAAAACAAATCAGTCCTTACGAGATTAAAGCTGGCTGGACAATCCCCGCTATCCTTATTACTGGTATCAACTCGGATCTACCTGGACAAATATTAGCCCAAGTCTCACAAAACGTTTACGATACGGCCACGGGCGAATATTTACTGATCCCACAAGGAACGAAAGTCGTAGGCTCTTATTCCAGCAATATCATCTATGGCCAATCTAGAATACTTATCGCATGGAATAAGTTGATCTTTCCAAATGGCGATACTCTCGACATAGAAAATATGCAAGGAACAAGCCCTGACGGCTATTCCGGTTTTACAGATCAAGTCGATAACCATTACTTTAGGATTTTTGGATCTGCGTTTTTGATGTCGGCTATAACGGCAGGTATATCTTTGGCCGATCACTCCAATACCAACTCCAATAAAGAAACAAATGCCGATAAGGCGATAGCTGCAGCAATCCAACAAATGGGCGCGGTAGCCTCTGAGATGATTAGAAAAAATATGAATATATCCCCTACTTTAGAAATTAGGCCAGGATATAAATTTAATATTTTTGTGACTAAAGACATAGTTTTAGAGCCTCTTTCTTTGGAGTAGATATGAAGATCGTAATTAACATATTCGGTAGTCCTTGCGCCGGAAAAACAACCCTGGCGAAGAAGCTGCATGAACGATTTATAAAAGACAAAAAGCCGGTCTCTTTAGTATCGGAATTTGCTACGTTCCTAATCGCACAGAATAGGGCCCATTTGCTGCAGGATCAAATTTTCGTTACGAACGGACAAAAACAGCTTTTGGAAGATGGGCTAATCAACAACGATATAGCCATAACAGATTCGCCCATAGAGCTTGGGCTTATTTATTCCAAAGAGGATTGTAAAGAAAAGGTCCAAAAGATTATCGACGAATGCAATAGGGGCTACGAGAGCGTAAATTTCTTCATTAAAAGGCCTAAAAATTTAAAATATTCACAAAGCGGCCGCATCCATACGGACGAACAAAGCAAGGCCATTGAAATGGAGCTCCTTGCCAAATTTAGAGATAAAAACTTTACATTCATAAGCCAGGAGACCGATTTAAAGGAAATTATGTCAAAAATAAATCATGAAATATACGAAATCAAAAGAACTAAAAATGTTATGGAGATCCATCTATGATCGATGCAGCCTTTATAGATGCTTGTAAGAACCCAAATGTAGATACTAGCGTTATTCAAGCTATTATCCGAGTCGAAAGCGGCTATAACGAGCTTGCGATCAACGTAAACGGCATAGGCTCATTCAAACCAAAAAATAAACAAGAGGCAAAGAATACGGCCGAAAACTATATTGCCAAAGGCTATAGCGTAGATATAGGGCTCACGCAGTTTAACTCCAACAATCTCCAAAGCCCGTTATTTGCTAGCTACAGCATAGACGATCTTTTGGATAGCTGCAAAAATATCAAAGCCGGAAGTGATATTTTTTATTTGGCGTATGAGAGCACTGCCAAAGGTCTAAGCGAAGAGGAGAGGCTGACACAAGCTTTAAGTATTTATAACACCGGTAATAAAGAATTTGGTTTTAAAAACGGCTACGTCGATAAATATGCCTCATCGGATATGGTAGCGGTGCAATATACCAACTTGCTGAACGACGCCAAAAAATCAAATACTAAAATTTCTTTATCTATGAGCCTATATGAAATCAAAAACAACCGATACATAAGAAAGGAAGACGAGTAATGACAAACAACATAGTAATTGCAGGGCGTTTGACCGAGGATGCGGAGTTAAGATACACAAATAACGGCTCGGCCGTTTGTAACTTTACGCTCGCCAACAACAGAAACTATAAAAATATCGAAAAATCCACCTTTATCGATGTAAATATTTTTGGGCCCTATGCGGAAGCCATGCATAAATATCTTCTTAAGGGGACAACTCTTGACGTTACCGGCGAGCTTGTGCAGGAAAGCTGGGATCATGAGGGTAGAAGATACTATAAGCATAAAATTATAGCAAAGGAACTGGATTTTAGGATGTCAAAAAAAGATACATTGGCCAAAAGGCAGCAATATATTGAAAATAGTGATGAAATTGATGAGATACCAGACCAAGGACAAATATATATAGACGAAAAAGAAGAAATTTACAATGGATAATTTTAATGATTTAGAACTCGTAGAGGGATATGGATACGAAGTAGACCCCGACATTGCCGAAGGATTGGGAGCTTTTGTAGAAGCTGCTCTATCGGAAGATGATGCGAAGGAAGCGATACAGGAACAAGGCGATGAAAAATAAAGACTGGATAAGGCAGACTGCGGATCATATTATCGACGCGCTGCAAAACGGAACCGCACCATGGATCAAGCCGTGGAAGGCCGAAGAGTTACAAAATACGCTTCCATACAATCCGGTTACAGGAAAAAACTACAACGGGATCAATAGTATAAATTTAATGCTCGAAGGGCATAGTGACCCTAGGTGGCTAACGTATAAGCAAGCCCAAAGTATAAATGCTCAAGTAAAACGAGGAGAAAAATCTACACTCATCCAGTATTGGCAATTTTCAGAGCTCGTAGATAGGCTTGATCAAAACGGCAACCCCATTATAAACGATCGGGGTGAAGTGGAAAAGATAGAGGTAAAGCTCGAAAATCCTAAAGTGTTTTTTGCCAACGTCTTCAATGCCGAACAAATAGCCAATATGCCAAAGCTCGAGATAAAACCCATAAGACAAAAATTTGAAATCATACAGGAAGCCGAAAAAATTTTAGCCGATTCCGGAGCAACGATTAGGCACTATGGTAATACGGCTTATTATTCGCCGAAGCTAGACGAGATAGTTTTGCCCAAAAAAGAGCAATTTATGAGCGAGGGCGCATACTATGCAACGGCCTTGCACGAGCTCGGGCATTGGAGCGGACACGAAACTAGGTTAAATAGGGAACTAAATAATCCGTTTGGCTCAAAAGAATACGCCAAAGAAGAACTTAGAGCCGAGATCGCCAGTTTCCTATTTAATGGTAAAATAGGGCTAGATTATGATCCGAAGCAGCATTTATCATATATCGATAGCTGGGTAAGCATTTTGCAGGATCATCCGAGTGAAATTTTGAAAGCAACGTCCGACGCCACGAAGATCGTAGATTTTTTACAGTCTTTATCTTTGGAGCAAAAGCAGCAAATAGACACCCGGATTGATATTAAAAGCACGAAGGAACTAAACATGGCCAAGCAAAAAACCTACTTATACGTTCCATTTTTGGAAAAGGATATTGCAAAAGACGCCGGAGCAAAATGGGACAGGGAGGCCAAGATGTGGTATGCTCCAAAAGGGGCAGATTTAACTAAATTATCTCCTTGGTTAAACGCGAAAGAAAATACCATAAGCAATGATATGAGCGTTACTGCGGAATTTAAAAAAGCCCTCGAAGCGGCTGGACTTTTAATAGAAGGAGAGCCGATAATGGATGGAAAGCTACACCGCGTAAGCGTGCAAAACGATAGAGGGCAGCAAAAGAGCGGCGCCTACGTCGGATTTTTGAACGGCCATCCGGCCGGCCATATACAAAATTTTAAAACCGGCTATAAAGAGAACTGGAAAAGCGCATTTTCGGTAAATAACGCTAAAGAACAAGAGATCGACATAAAAAATGCCCTTGAGACCTCCAAGATCTTAAGGCAAGAAAGAGAAACGGAACTTTCAAGCGCCTATGAAAAGACGGCTATAAAACTCCAAAATGAATATAACGGCGCCAAATGGGCCAATCCGCGACATAAATATTTACAGAATAAAGGTTTTGATAAAAATTTTTACCTTAAGCAGGACGAGCACGGAAATTTATTGATACCGCTGCGAGACGTCGAGGGAAAACATTGGGCCACACAAAGAATTTTTTCTAATGGCAGTAAAATGATAGGCGCTATGCGAACAAAAGAAGAAAAGGAACAAGGCATAGAATACCCGGCAAAAAAGCACGGTAATTTCTTCCTACTAGGAGCCAAAAGCCTAAATAACGTGCAAGAGGTTTTTCTTTGCGAGGGCTTTGCCACTGCCGCCAGCGTATATGAAGCAATGAAAAAACCAACTATTATGGGGGTTGATGCTGGAAATTTAGAGATTATTGTAACGTCGATCAAGGAAAAATATCCAAAGATGCAAATTATGATAGCTGCGGATAACGATATTAAAAGAGAATTTGAAAATAAGCCCAACGTAGGTAAGAATACGGCTTTAGCCATTCAAAACAAGCACAAAGACGTATTAGTAGCGTTGCCAAATTTTAGTAATGAAGAGGCTCGGCGCGGACTTAGTGATTTTAACGATTTGATGAAGAGCCGCGGTCTCGAAGAGGTCAGAAAACAGATAAAAGAGCAAATTTCGAAAGAGCTTCATCTCAAAAAGACTATGCAAAATACCAAGGAATTAAAACGGGAAATTAAAGTGAATAAGGATATTGCAATATCAATATAACATTATAATATTAGTATTTAAATGTTAAAATAATATTGAAGAGATATTAAATGAAGAAAGAAACCAATCAATTTCTAGTGTTTATTTATGCTTTAATCAGCATTTTTATATGCTTTTTAATATTAAGCATAGTAGCAACACAATTTTTAGCATATAAATTTAGCTATTCACCGGCCTTAGGCGAAACTATGGCATACGGACTTTATAACCCATTTGCTTGGATGACTTGGAGTTTTAAGTATTACAGTTTTTACCCGGATCTTTTTAATAGATTATTTGCTTTGATGGCCTTTGGTGCGGCCATGAGCTTTCTAATGTTTGCAGTCATACGCTTAACTTTTTTAAGAAAAGGCAAGCCAATCGAGGATCTACATGGTTCAGCTCATTGGGCGAATTTAGAAGAAATCAAACAAATGGGTATTTTAGGGAATAATAAAGGAGTATATATAGGCGGCTATAAGCTTGATAAAGTCGTAGAATATTTAAGGCATAGCGGACCGGAACACGTCATAGTTTTTGCTCCTACCCGCAGTGGTAAGGGAGTATGCATTATAGTGCCGACGCTGCTTTCATGGGCTTACTCCGTAATCGTTGCCGACGTTAAAAGAGAACTTTATAACCTCACGGCAGCCTGGCGCAAAAAATATGCGAACAACGTCATATTAAAATTTGATCCGACATGCACAGATGGTAGCGCGACGAGATTTAATATATTGGAAGAGATCGGATATCGAACCATATATGAAATCAAGGATGCCCAAAATATCGCCATAAACATTGTCTACAAAGGGGAAACACCTCCAAGCGATCCCCAGCTGGGTTCGACCAGCTATTTTAAAAGTGAAGCCGCCGCTTTTCTAGCTGCATTCATACTTTTTGCTTATTATCAAAGGCAAAGTGAAAGCAAAGCAACTCCCGGCCTAAGCGATCTATACAAATTTTTAAATAATCCGGAAAATAGCATGGATATACTTTTGGATGATATGGCAGAATGCGATTTTGAGGATATAGACATCAATACAAAGGAATTTATATCAAGTGCCGCCGGATCTATGAAAAATAAAGCCTCTGCAGAATTAAGTGGCGTAAGAGGCAGTGTCTCAGAGGCATTAAATTTATACGCTGATCCTATTGTAGCACAAAATACCAATAAGAGTGATTTTAAGATAGATGACCTAATGAATTACGATAAGCCGGTAAGTCTTTACCTCGTATTGCCCGCTGGCGATAAAAACCGCTTGAAGCCCCTATTTAATCTTATAATAAATCAAATTTTAAGAAAGCTAACCGGCAAAGAACTTAAATTTAAAGATGGCCAACAAGTAGCAAGCTATAAACACAGGTTACTCTTTTTGGGGGATGAATTGCCTATTTTCGGCAAAATTTCTACTATAGAGGAAAATTTAGCTTATGCCGCGGGGTATGGTATTAAATTTTTGCTAAGCATACAGGATCTAAAACAGCTTTACAAAGCCTATGGAAGGGACGAAAGTATAATCTCAAATTGCAACGTAAGAATTGCATTTGCACCCAACCAACTAGAAACCGCCAAAGCATTATCGGAAATGAGCGGAACTACGACTATAATCAAAAAGCAAATTACGGTATCCGGCAAGAGAACCTCTGTAATGTTGGGGAATGTAAGCGAAATATACCAGGAAGTGCAACGCCCACTTATGACTCCAGATGAATGCATGCGGATTAAGCCCGCCAAAAAGGATAAAAAAGGCAATATCTTAGAGGCCGGCGACATGGTTATTTTTATATCAGGCAATGCTCCGATCTATGGCAGACAAATTTTATATTTTCAAGACGAAGCATTTTTGCAGCGCACTAAGCTACCGCCAGTAAATCCAGACAAAATTTTATTATAGGAGAGAAAATGTCAAACATTCATTTTGTGCTAAACGGGAAGGGCGGAATCGGTAAAAGTTTCATCAGCTCGCTTCTGGCGCAGTATCTACTTAGTAAAAAGCAAAGCGTAGTGGCTATTGACACGGATCCAAATAATACTACACTCTACAATATTAAAGCCTTAAAAGCCAAATTTTTACAGCTGATCGATGAAAATGGGAAGCTGGATATTAGGGTATTTGATAAAATTATAGAACATATTTTTGAAAAAAAGAGCGATAACTATGTCATAGATAGCGGGGCCACGACATTTATACCGTTAATAGACTACCTTAAAGAAAATGAAATAATAGAATACTTAAAAAGCAATAAAACGAATGTTTATATGCATGTCCCGATCGTAGGCGGGCAAGCTCAAGGCGAAACGATTTCTGGATTAGTGCAGTTGGTTAATATTTTCGAATGTGATTTTATAGTGTGGATAAACGAATACCACGGACCGGTTTCCAACAACGGCTTAGAATTCGAAGATGGCGAACAATATAAAAGCATTAAAGAACGCATTAAGGCCATTATATATCTTAGTGCCCTTAGCAAGGACACTTTCGGCAAAGACCTTTTAGAGCTAACGTCTAAGAATTTAACCTTCGATGAAGCAATGAGTGACAAAGATTTTTCTTTGATGAGCAAACAAAGGTTAAAAATTTATAGAGACAAGGCCTTTAAACAACTAGAAATAATATTATAGTAATGTTATTATAACATCATAGTAACATTACTATAAGCTTATTATAATGTTATTTCGATATAATATGGATAAATCATTAAAGGAGCAAACATGCAAGAATACCCAGAGGTATATAGTCTAGAAGAGAGCCTGGCTATACTTAAAAAATACAAGGGCGAGCTGACCAGGGAACAGTATGAAAGCGTAAATTCTACTATCCGCGGCTTTGCTATCGAGGACATGTATTTAAATGAAAGGGATATCAAAGATCTAGTCGCAATACATAATGGAGCCGATGCGGAAGAGCTGATTAAGAAAGTCATTAATGAATGATTTTGATTTAAGGCTGCTGGAGAGCAATAAAATCGGAGCAAAAACTCTTGAGGAATTATTTCGCAAAGAGCGTAGCATAGTTTCAAAAAGGGTCGAGCTTCTTAAATTTATGCCTCCACGCGGCAATCTTGGATACGATCATCTGAAGTCCATACACTTTTTTCTATTTAAAGACGTCTATTCGTGGGCCGGCAAAGACAGAGCCGATATGGGCCTTTACGGCTTTTTCGGGAAAGAGAACTCATCTTTTTGCAGAGGAGAATTCGTCCCCAAAGAAGCCGATAGAATTTTTACGGAACTTAAGGAACAAAACTTTTTCAGAAACGCCAAAGATATAAATGACCTTGCAAAAAATATGGCAAATTTTATGTCCGATCTAAATGCACTTCATCCCTTTCGAGAAGGTAACGGTAGAACACAGCGTTTCTTCTTAAGGGATCTAGCCAAGAATATTGGCTATAAGCTTGATTTAGACCTAGTCAATAAAGAGAGAATGAGAGCGGCATGTATAGACGCCATGAGTGGCAAGAATGCTAAGCTCGAAGCGCTGATAAGATCAAACCTTAGAGGATTTAGGCAAAATTTAGATCTCGAGCAAAGTAGGGGCTTGAGATTAGAGTAATATTCCTTGCGGTCATCGCGATTTTATTGACTTTAAGCGCCTTTTTTTATAAATTTGATTTAATAATAAATTATACCGAATCTATGCCGATCGGATTGTATCGATTATGTCAAGATAGCAATTTTCAAAAAGACGACTTAGTGATACTTTATTCCGATATCACACATGGCTTCCTATTAAAAAGAATAGCGGCGACAGCCGGGGATTGGGTAAATACCAATAGAGAAGGCGTTCATATTAACGGCGTTTCAATAAAAAATACTAAAGCATTCGAGTTTGGCAGCCACCGGGAAAGATTGAATTTTGCACCAATGAATAGAGCTTTAGAAAAAAATGAAATTTTTGTCGTAGGAGAACACCCAAAGAGCTTTGATAGCAGATATTTTGGAGCAATCGACATTAATAAAAGCCGGGTAAAAAAGATTAAACCCATATTAACCTTCAAAGGTAGTAGTAATGGATAAAAAAGAGATTATTGACGAAATAGCCAAAAAACATCATATCATACTGGATGAAGCCGATCCGATTTTAGCTGTTATCAGCGCAAACGAGATGATCCTTGATGAATACATCAATAAAATTAATAATCTATTTATTAAGCATAAAGCGGATCTTGAAAGCTTTAAAATCAATATATCGCGAGAGTTAAAAGAATACATTGAAACGAACAAAGAGATCCTGCGGATCATTGCTGCGCAAAATCTTAAATTCTCAGAAAGCAAACAAGAAAAAACAGAACAACCAAAAGACCCAAAAGAAGAAAAATACCAAATAAGCAAAAATCATATTTTTATATTTATGATATCGCAGATTATTCTTCTACTTATGGGGCTTTTAATTGGTATTTTAATCTAATAATCTAACAAATTACTTGCTAAAAATTTTAAACCTAATATATTGATTGACTCCCATACCTAAATCTTGAGCCTCCATGCGCACCCTATCAAGCTCATCTTCTGTAAAATATATCTGAAAAGTTTTATCTCTTTTTAGATTTTTCTTTCTCTGCGATGTTTCACCACGTGCAGAATCAACAAATTTTTCCTCCGGTGTTACATTTCCGCTTGCTCTTTTAAAACCCATTAGTTATCCTTTCTCATGATTTGCAAATTTTAAAATCTTTTTTCTGCAGCACTTAATAATTCTGAATAAAATTCTTCGAAATCAGCTATTGCTTTATCATCATTTTTACAAAACTCTCTCATGCTCTTTCCCTCTATGACGGCTTTTTTATAAGCTTGACGTTCGTAGATCACGCTATCCATTAGCACCAAATCACTTAAATTCCTATCATTTTTGGCCTCGTCGATATATTCTCTTAGGTTTTGCAGCTCTTTAGCTAAAAACGGATTAGGCGATACCCTATTTACCAACACCAAAGCAAGTAAATTTTCATTGAGTTCTCTTACTTCGCTATATATATCAAGCATGTGATCTAATACTCTCACATCATATTGAGAAGGTATAGTAGGAATAATGATAATGTTGGAATTTAACATGGCTTTTCTCATCTCTTTGCTATCCCTCCCCCCCGTATCGATCACTATGGCGTCGAAATGATCTTGCATGCGTTTTATTTCATCCCCCAAGCTTAAGCCCGTTTTAGATACGCTACTAAAAAGCGGGCTTAGGTTACCCTGACTGCGCATATCCGAAAAAACCTCAGTCGATCTCTGCGGATCGGCATCGATCAATAAAACATTGTCACCATCTTCAGCAAGACGTGCAGCTAAATTTACGGCCAAAGTCGTTTTGCCGCTGCCACCCTTTTCATTGACGATAGAGATCACCATACAATATCCTTTTAATGTTGTATTAATGTTTTTATCATATCTAAATAATATTAATATAACATTAAAATACTACTTATACTTATATATTAATCCGGATTTGATCCTTTAATTCTTTTGTATATCCTTTTTGGATCTCCGCTACGATTTTATTTACTATGTCATAGTTTTTGGAATTTCCTAAATCTATCGCATTAGCTTGCTTGTCCAATTTGCTCTCTTCCATACCATACTCTTTAATATATTGATCCACATCCACGTTTCTATTCTCATAAAATCCCTTAGCGATATCTTTAACTTTATCGTTTTCATTAAATACGTATAAGAATTTTCTAAATCTTTCCAACTCTTTTGTATTATTATTTTTTTCCAGCTCTCTTTCGATTTCGGCATTCATAGCCGATAGCCCATTAAAATTCTTCTGATCTACCAAAAAGCCATCTACCTGAATTTTAACAGGCATTGTATTCATTTGATCGGTGGTGTCAGTGGATACCCCTAACCTTTTAAAATCACCGGCAAAAATATTTGCTCTAGTTTTTGATAATTTCTTTCTAAATTTCTCTAAATTTTTTATTTCCTTTTGCCTATCAATATCCTTCATTTTTTTATTTCGTTTTAAAATTTCAATTTTAAAATCGACAGCCTCTTTGATTTTTAACCTAGCCTGCTGCTCTACTTTTTGGTTTTGGTTGGCAATATTTATACTTTGCATGGACTGATCTTTAAATACTACATTTAGGCTATACTCATTCACTATATCAAGCACATCCTTTTTAAATTTATCGTTACCTGTTATATTTAATTTTTTTCCGAAGCGCTCCATAGATACCAATAATGATTTCAACAGAAGATCTCTGTCATCTTCCAGCATTGAAATTTTAATAAATTGTCCTTTATCTATAATTTTACTTTTGCCGTTACCCCTATAAACGATATACCCTTCTTTACTAATAAAATCCGCGGCTTCAAAAATTTGTGCTTTGTCTATTTTAGAGGACAACGTATTCTCAGATAAATCAAATTTAGGTTTAGTTGTCCTAAGCATATGGACAGCTTCCTGATTTCCACCCAGCGCTTCATCAAGTAAAAAATCCCTGAAAGAGCGTTTTTTATACTCTTTGTATAGTTTGCCTACTTTATTTTTAAGCAGCGCTCTTTGCGTTTTTGAATAAATTATTGTTTTTTTATCAAAATTTGATGATTTTACTAATTTATTAAGTTCATTTCTTCTAAGCTCTATAAAGTCAAGTCCCAGCTTAAGCTTTTTCTCTCTTTGCTCCTCCATCTTTTTATACTTTTCGTAAAGAGGATGAGCGGGCAGTCCTTCAAATTTATTAAATTTACTCTTTGTCGGCTGTTTCTCTTCAATCTCAAAAGTCGGCTTCAAGTTTAATCCAAATCTCTTTTCTAAAGCTTGCTTGGACAATTCCCTATGAACGCTGCTGGCTTTACAAAATAGCTTTTCACTTTTACTTGATATTACAAACCCCTTTCTTCTTTCGCGAAATTCCAGATCATACTTAGCTAAGCACCTTCTTAAATCTTGAAAAGTTGTCTTATTGGCAGCCAAGAGCATAGATACTTCAGCATTAAGCTTAGTTTTAACCCACGTCTCAAAATCACACGACATCGTATGTTTATTATATTTGTTTTGACCTTTATCATTACTCGAGATATGATTATCAATTTTTAATCCAAATTTCCTTTCAAGCTTTATGGCTGTCTCCTGCAAAATTTTGACATCGTTATATGGATTTTTAACTTTCAGAGTGTCAGGATCTACTTTATTCACGGCTATATGCATATGTAAGTTATTAGTGTTGGAATGAACTACACTCAAGCGCTGATGTTTTTCTATACCCAGAGCCTTCATAAACTCGGCCTCTATAGACCTCATAATTTCTAAACTCGGATGCTCATCTTCCTGGAAAGAAACCACTAGATGCATAGTTTTATCTTGTTTTGACGTAGTATTCAGCGCTTGAGTATTTAAAATTTCAGCTATGTTATCCTCTTGATTTTCGAAAGAGCAATTAGAAAAGTTATATGCCTCTACCTTTTCCATTCCGTTATTTTGATCGAGCATATATTCAAATAAAACCTTGGCACCATCGTTTTTTACATCTAAAATATACTCGGAAAGTGCCTTAAAATTTGATTTATGCTTTTTAAATATTACTTTTTTGACTATCATTCTTAAAAATCCTCAAAACCTGATCTTTCAGAAGTTGTTGCAAATCTAGAATTTGATCTACTACTTCATCAATATCCTCATAACTTCTTTTGGCGGAAAAGCCGGCTTTAGTATCCTCATTTTTAACTAACCAATGCTTAAAAAGACCGCCTAACCTTCCAAGATCCCCAGCTACATTTAAAATATCATGCGCCACTTTTCGATCTACGATGCAAGTAACCGGGTAATTCATAGAAAGATCACGTAAAAACCTAGAAATCGTAAGCCCGTATCCGCTTGCTTTTTCTACTAATGCTTCATATTCACTTTCACTTACCCTGATTGCTATTCTTTTCGTTTTATTCATTTTGGCGTATCCTCCCGTTTAGAGCACTTGTGCGATAAACCTTAGCAAATGTTCGACATTTGCATATCCTGTCCTAAACTCCAAAAGGATTATAGCTCATTATCAGTTATTAAGCAAGAAAATTATAAAATAACCAATAATTACCTATAATAACTTATAGAAAAGGTGGATCAAAATGAAAAAAGGGGAAGCAAAAATCGAATTTTACGCTATTTTAAATTTTTTACAAGAAGAATTTGAAGCAGGCATCGTAGTATCAAAATTTTTATATGAAAAAGCCAAAAAATATAAAAATATAAAAATGACCTACAAACAATTCAATAAATATTTTAACGATACTTTTAAAACTCCAAAAGAAAAAATCAATAGTAATATTGAAATTATAAGAAATAATACTGAAACTGAACCAGTTAGACTAAAAATTTCAACTGGATCAAAGAAAAATTTTGATCCTATGTTTGGTAAAAAATTTACAAGGGACGATATATTATAAAAAAAAGGCTAAAAAATGATAAAAGAAGACAAAATGGTAAAAACTATGAAGATCATAGCATACCTAGGAGCAATTTTCTGGGCTTGGGTTATAGGAATTTATATGGGCCAGCATGTTGAATCAAATTTCTGGAAAAATGACGCCGGGATAGAGTTTGAAGCTGGCGATAGATCTTATTCTATACTTAGTCCAAGAGGCGCCAACGACATCCAAATTGTAGACTTAGATCGCAATGGCTCAAAGTATATAAAAATTATTAAAAAATGAAAATAATGGTTTTCAATGATTAAAAATCTGCAGTGCCTATTTTAGGGCATTTTTAAAAAAGTGTTTTAACAAATTTAAGTTTTTAAAGCTTAAAATAGCCAAATCCGCTTAAGAATATGACCAAATTTGGTCAAAACTAGCTCAAAACTTAAAATAAATTGTCTATAGTATTTTTCCTTTTTGGAGTGTGAAGATCGCCGCTTGATTTTTGAGCGTTAGCGAAAAAATCTATGTGCGGCGCAATAAAAGTTCAAAAGTAAATTTATTTACTTTTGATTTACCTTTTTAGTCAAAAAATCGGAATTTAAGAATAGATAAAGAAGGAAATAACTCTAAAAAGTGCCCAAAGAATACGCTATTATGGCAATTCCCTTATTTTTTGGATTCCCACCAGTGAGACAAATTTTCCCACCAGTGAGACAAATTTTCCCACCAGTGGGAATTTCATTTTTTGGGAAAAAATATGAGAAATTGAATAAATTTGTTTCATTTTTTGGGAAAATGGTGTATAATGCGTTTCAAATTTTTGTATAGAGAGGGTCACCTTTGTGAATGAAATAAAGAATTTAGAGATCAACAGCAATACTACTACTAAGCTTTACGATAAAGTTAAAGAAATAGTAGATAGCTCTACCGGGGAGGTTACAACCATTGTTAGTAGCTTTTTGCGTAGAGAAAAAACGAAAGACGACTTTATTAAGTTATTTGCAGAAAACATCGACTATCTTAATGAAAATTTATCAAGCCCTGCACTTAGAGTGATTATTATGATGATGAAAAATCTAAATTATCAAAATGTATTTCGATACGATAGCGAATTTGTAAATTATTTTGTTCGTAAAGATATATTGAGCAAATCAAGTGTGTATCGCGCCTTAAAGGAACTCGAGGATAAAAGGATAATTTTTAAGTTATCCGAAGAGCAGAGAGAAGAGTTTGATATTATAGGAACGAATTCCTTTATTGTTAATCCGCAGGTAATCGGCAAAGGTTCTTTTAAGGATATTAGGCGATTGAGGCAGACTGTCACAAAAACTTTTGACTTCGATAAACTCGAAATGAAACAAGAAATACAGGTTGAAAGCGCATACGAAGGCTTTGAAGATGTTATAGACAATCCTGATAAATTTCAAATCGACGAGATAAAGCAAGTTGAAAAAGATAAGAATATCGAAAGGCGAATAGTAGTATCAAAAAAAGAGCTACATGATACCAATCAAGAGCCAAATTTATTTAATACACCTACTTTTATAAAGCATAAAAAACCCGCTATGGGCTTGTTAAAATTTTCGGGGATCCTCAACGGAGCAATTTCCCCGGATATAACAGCTAAGGATATCAGAGCCAAAAGAGCAAAAGAAAAATTTGGAGCAAATGAATGAGCAACGTATTCCTTGATACCAATGTGATGATAGACTTTTTAGAAAGCACCAGACCAAACCATCAAAAGGCACAAGATCTGGTAGAGAGTTTATTAAAGGATAACCACAAGATAGTCATCAGTGAAAATTCCTTATCCGACATAGCTTATATATGTCGAAATAGCGATATAGACGCATTGATTAGTATTTTTGAAGAGCTAACTTTTGAGCCCTCAATAATAATAGCTTCTTTTGGTGTTCAAGCTATAAGAAATGCATGCAGTCGCTACAAAAGATATAAAGGCGACTTTGAAGATTATCTGCAATACTTTTGTGCCGAGAAAGAATCGTGTGTGGTTATATACACATCGGATGTAAATTTCCCACAAATAGCTATACCCGTTAAGGGTTATGATTTTCCATAAAAATGAAACAAATTTTTTCAATAATTTTGAATTTGTCTCAAAAAATAATACCATGCACTTTACTTTTTGTCTATAATATATTATAATAACGTTATGAATTTATTGATTGGAGCAAAACGAATGCCGCTTTTCATAACCCCTAAAATTGGGGGGGGGGGGGGGGAAAAAAACC